>JGI20129J51889_1000004_pt1 | contig 85166 bp, 94 predicted proteins | sample MonGeyMetagenome_FD_51889 | JGI IMG/M metagenome (IMG submission 51889)
CTAGATCTTATGATTTCCTCCAGATCTTTTTCATCAAGAATGCGTCTCAGCTCTTCAAATGCTACTCTGGCTCTTAATTCTTTAACGCTATTAAAAAGATCAAGCAAATAACTACTCCAATCACGATCGCCTTTTTCTCTTTCAAGCAATTCTTTGACTTCACGTAATACTGATATAGTTACATACTTTCTCAATTATATCACTATATATTAAATATGATGTTGAAATATAAATCTTAAAACATATAAAACTCCTTATGATCTTTCTGAAAAATCTTCGACAATCTCTAAAATATGTGAGAATATTTGTTATTTTTATCTATTATCTTCTTGATATAAAATCTGTGTAGTGACATTTACCGCAATACCATCTTTCTCCTCCAGCATCTTTATAATAGCCCATTATAGAGCCGCATCTAGGACATATTCTGTTTTTTAATTTGATTCTTCCTCCCTCAATTATGTATAATGCTGATCTAAATCTTTTCTTACCTTCTTTACTCATTTATGTTCACCCTTTTGACTCTGTTTTTGAAGAACCTCTTTTAAGAATATGTTCTGGCTCAAATTTTCTTAGAGTCTCAGGATCTTTATATATTCTAGCGAGGATCTTCGAGCTTCCTCTGCCATATGATGTGTCTATTCTTCTTATCACAACAAGATCTTTATCTATCGAATATAATTTTGCTAAGACGTCTTTGACAAGCTCTCTCGAGGGGGTTCCCTCACCAACATGTTCTATTCTAACAACAATCTCCAGTCTATTTATAAGCTTATTAAGCCTCTCATCTTCAATAAACAAGATCTTTTTATCATCAATTTTTGTAGTCTTAACAATTTTTTTAGATTGGCTCATCTAAATCATCCTTCTTTATAAAAAAGATTCTGGAAAAATTATTCTTTTATACTTATATGGATCTCTATTGTAGACACTCTCACAGTTCTTCCATCTTGTGTCTTAAGCTGTTCACTTCCTATCTCGATCTTCTTGACAGATACTCTATCTTTAAGAAATCTCTGTCTTAAAATCTCTACTGTATCAACTGCTTTACTAATAGATCTTCCTCTAGCCTTTATAACTATGTCGTTTATGCCTTGGCTATTCATTTGTAAAACTGCTAATACATAGTTCATCACAGGTTTTTTCCCCACCAGCACAGTATTTACAGGAGGCGGTTGAGCACTCATATTATATCAACCTCGAAAATATTCATATACTAAGGTTTATAAATAATTTTCTATGGTGAAAAAATGAGAGTAGCGATAGGATCAGACGATCTTTATCCTGCAGCCTTGTTCTTAAAAGATTATTTATCTAAAAAAGGTTTTGAGCTAGTTCTGATAGGATCTATGAAGACAGGAAAACCAGAGCCTTGGCCTCGTGTAGGCAGAGAAGTGGGAGAGCTTGTAGCTAATAAATCTGTTGATTTCGGGATCGTAATATGCTACACAGGAACTGGAGTATCTATAGCAGCTAACAAAGTCAAAGGAGTTAGAGCCGCACTAGTATTTGATGCTCAGACCGCCAGAGGAGCCAGACTTTGGAATGATGCTAATGTTCTTGCCTTAAGCGGAAGACTTACTTCTCCTGAGATTGCTAAAGAGATTATAGAAGCCTGGCTCGAGACTAAAGATATAGATCCTAGTGAGAGAGACAATATTGAGGAGCTTAAGAGATATGATGAGTCTAGATGTTAAGAAATTATTTTTCTAATGATCTCTTTAAGATCTTCGTCTAGATTATCTAGTTTAGAAGGCTTAAGACCTTTAGATCTTACTCTTCTAATGTCTCCTCTAAGCCATGAATCATAGATCTTCTCACAGTTATTAAAGTTTTTACATGAGTTGTCAATAAACTCTTTAAGTCTTTCAAAAGCCTCTTCATCACTTAAAGACAACACATTAACTAAGTAAGGCGTCAAAACCTTGAGAATAAATCTTTTTCTACCATCAGGAAGACCTTTATCAATAATCTTTTCAACCCATTTATATCTCTCTCTAACATCGATCTTGACCTTGACTTTAACAGAGATTTTTTCTTTAACTTCTTCTAAGAATCTGTCTATGACTTCTATACATTTCTCGTTATAATCATTAGAGCAGTTCATCAAAAGATCTTTGAGAACATCTTTTTCTTCACTCATATATCTCTCAATCAAAATATTTTCTTTAAACTCAATAAATTCATAGGGGCATAATGAGCGAGACAATAAGATCTTTTATAGCAGTAGAGATCGAGAATAAAGAAGTTTTAAACAAAATAATCAGAGTGAGAGACCAGATCTATAGTGTAGCTGGAGACAGCATAAAACCTGTTGAAGATGAGAATATTCATATCACAATAAGATTCTTAGGAGAGATAGATCAGTATACACTTAACGAGATGAAGAAATTGTTAGATCAAATTAATATGAATAGATTCTTGATACATGTGAAAGGACTGGGAGGTTTTCCAAATCTGAGCAGACCAAGAGTTCTTTGGGTGGGTGTTGTAGAAGGATCTGATGAGCTTATCAAGATAAGAAGATTTATTGATGAAAAAAGCAGAGGGCTGAGGATATTCGAAGATCAACATCAGTTTCATCCTCATATAACTATTGCCAGAGTAAAAACTAGTATACCATCTAAAGCTTCTCAGATCCTTGTCTCTTATGTTGATGAAGACTTTGGATTTTCAGAAGTCACTAAAATTGTTTTAAAGAAAAGTGTTTTAACACCCAGAGGACCTATATACTCAGATCTACATGTTAAACAGCTGATCTAGGTGTTAAAGATCTTTAGTAGAGAAGATGTTGTCAAAAAGATCTTATCAGAAATATTAGAGAGGATCAGGCCTGATGAGAGAGAGCTGGAGGAAGCTCGTAGAATCTATGAGATTCTGAGGGAAGAATTGAGACCATATTTTGAAGATGTAAATGCTTCTATACAGCTTCACGGCTCCATTGAGAAGGGAACTGCTCTGAAAGGAGATCTTGATCTAGACGTTTTTATTCTTATACCAAAAGAGCTTGGAAAAGAATGGATCAGGAGAGAATTTATTAAAAGAGCTAGAAAAGCATTATCTAAATATCATGTTGAAGAAAGATATGCTGAACATCCTTATCTGAGAATTAAAATTGATGATAAATTTGAGGCTGACGTGGTGCCAGGACTTAAAATTGATGATCCTAGGGAGACTGAAACAGCTGTGGATAGAACACCTTTTCATACACAATACATTAAAAAGATGTTGAGAGAAGATCAGAGAGATGAGGTGAGACTTTTAAAAAGATTTATGAAAGGAGTAGGTGTGTATGGTGCAGAAGTTAAGATAGGAGGCTTTTCAGGATATGTTGCTGAGCTTCTGATCGTTAAATATGGATCTTTTATTAAAGTTATTGAAGAAGCAGCTGAGAATTGGAGAGAGCCTGTGATAATAACTTTGACAAATGAGGATCCAAAGGTTTTAAAAAGATTTTTCCAAGGATCCTCTTTCATTCTCCCAGATCCTGTTGATCCTAAGAGAAACGCCGGAGCTGCCGTAAGATCAGAGACTTTGGCAAGATTCATCTTGGCATCAAGAGCTTTTTTAAAAGATCCTTCAGAGAATTTCTTTTTCCCAGAGAAGCCTGACATGAAGATCATCATGAGGAATGCTGAGAAAATATGTTTCAAAGTTTTTGAGCTTGACCTTGTCAAAGAAGAGTCTCCTGACAATGTATGGGGTCAGCTTCTGAGGATTAAAAGAAGAATATATAATGTTCTTGATAGCGAGGGTTATGACCCTGTTTATATAGATGTTTTCTGGGATGAAAAATCTAAGCCTCTGATATATTTAGAGTTGCCTACAGAATATTGTGTGAAAGGCTATCTTTATAAAGTTGTTGAGGGACCTCCTATATATAGTCATGAGGCTATGAGATTTATAGAGAAACAACTTTCTCAAGATGAAGGCTTCTGGATCAAAGATAACAGACTTTATGGCTTTCGAAGAAAATCTCTTGATAATGTGCTTAGAATTGTTAGAGAGAATTCTAACATTGGAGTATTAAGATGTTGTAATCCTATTGATCCTAAGGATCTTTTCACAAGATCATTTGATGAAGAATATGTCTTATGGCTTGGAGAAACTATTCTCAAGATCCCTAGATATATGAATAGATCTTTTCAAACCTCTCCGATCACTATGTAGCCGCCTTTATCTATTTTTATCACGCCGTTCTCATATAAATATCGTAATATCTTCTGAGCCTCAACTCTGTCTAAACCTAGCTCTCTCATCAAAATTTTCACAGCATCACTCTGTTTATAAGATCCGTATATATCAAAGGCTTCAGACAGTACTTTAACAGCCTCTTGATACTTCTGTGAGAGACTTAACTCGACAAATCTATCTCCCTCGATCTTGATCAACAACACTTTATCTATCAAACCCTGGATCATGTATACTCCCTCTCTGATGCTAGCAAAGATCTTTACAACAGGATCATAGCCTAGAGACTTGTAGACGCCTCTCCCAGACCCGCTGTATATAGCAACAGCTCTCTGAACAAGATCTTTATATTTATTAATATGAAGATCCTCTATAATAAGTATCATAGGATCTTCATGTCCTAAAACAATTCTTTCTAAAATATTTTCCTCAATAAAACGTGATCTGAAGAAATCCTCAGTCCACCCCCACAGATCTTTAATAAAAATTTTTGAATAACGACCCAAAAGATGTTTAACATGATACCTCAATATTATAGATAAGATCCTTTTATTCTTAGAGATAAACACAGGCCTCTTATCAAAAGCCTCATACAACAGCTTATACACGTCTTCTCTAGCCATCACAATAAGTGTCACCTACAGTCCTATAAAATATCTAACCTATAGATTTTAGACTATAGTAATATCTCTAGATCACAGGATCGCTCTGCAACGTATTTTATTAAATATTACTATATTTTTTCTATATTTCTTCTGGCATCTAGAGAGATGTCTACGGATTTAAACGATCTCTACATATCTGGTGTTCACTTTTCTATATGCTATTATGCCCAGAATTATGAGAAGAATTGTTGATATAACTACTTTTATCTGTGAACTGATCAACATGTCAATATCTAGTATCAATAGAACTATTTTAGAAACATTCATTTGCGGAGCTAAGAAAAGAATTATGATAACACCATAGACAACCAAAGTTTTGATAAAAAAGCTCAATAATTAATGGAAGAATTGTTTGTAATCTATTAGATACAAGATTCTCAGCTAATGTTAGATGACGATAAACCTCCTCTCTTAGATATTCACATTTCTTAGATATTCACATTGTCTCTCTAATTCTCTACATTGATCATTCATTTAAACATCACTTTCTCTCTCATAATATCTATGGTTATTTTTAGACGCTATCTTATTGTTATATAAAGGTTATCTACAAAAATTAGCAGATCTCTCTTATAATTGATTAAGGATCAAAATGAGCCGTAGATCTTAATAGTTTTAATAGTTTTTCACTCGATCCAGTCTTTTGTAGATATTTTAGTAGGTATGTATATGTCCATTAGAAAACTCAATCCTTTGCTTGTTAAAGCCTCTATCTCAAGTTTAGATTTTTTCTCTTCAAAAATATCGATCTCTCTCTTCCATTCTTTAGTCTGAAACCATTTATAGTTTTTAAGCTCTCTTGCTCTCTTAAGATCCATTTCTTTAGCTTTTATAATATAGTTTCTTCTCTCAGTCTCTGTTAGATAAGGCTTCTTTTTTCTCTGAGGATCTCCAAATATGTCGCTCATGGATACTCCAAGAAATCTTGCCTCAGGTGTCGCCAGTCTTTCGCTCTCATATGATAATGTTATAGATCCTATTTTGAAAACACTATAAATATACCATCCATAAGGGTCTGAATCAGTTATTATATAAATTGGGAGTTTCAGCTCTTCATTAAGTCTTCTAATAAATCTTCTAGTAGCTCTGTCAGGCTGACCAGCGCTTGTGACTAATATAGCTTTATATTTCTTCCAGAAGCCTGCTCTATGAAGTTGTTGAAAGACGGCGTCTTTCTCAACTATTAAAACAAATTCTGCATCAACATCTATAAACTCTATAAGATCTGGAGTTGGCTCGATAGCATATGCTCCATGACCCATCTTGCTAAGATCGATTATATCATCTCCACTTCTGATCCTCATGTTGCCAACTACCTTGCCCTTCTCTTTAGAAAGGATCAACATTTCTTCTCTTAGCAAATTAGTATATACCTCAATATCTCGAAGAACTGCATCACTCTCACTCTGTTCATCCCATGTGTTCTCTTCCTCAATTTTTCCAGTATAACTTCTATATCTTATCGTGTGTTTACCTCTGTAATAAAGATCTCTTATAGTAGGATACTCATTATTGATCAGAGCCTGATAAATTATTGATGCCATGAGAATAGTCTGCATAAATTTTCTAGACTCATGCATATCAAAAAATTTTCTAGAGAGCTTCTCATCTCCTAATAAAAGAAGCTTCTTCACAGGATCATATATGGTGTTTGATAGTGTTCTCTTTGGAATTAACATCTCAGGCTCAACATTTTTAAACAATGAATCAACTATGTTGACAAATTTCTCTCTAAACAATGCACTGACTTTTTTACGAGCCTCAAGATCTATTTTAGAAGAATATGTGTTCATAACAGATCACTCTATAGAGATCACTACATCATCTATAGATCTAATGTTTTTCACAGATACTTTCTCTCTCAACATGTTAAAAAGCTTCTCTTTAATAATTTCATAACTATTTTGAGATCCATCATATATTATACTGAGACCTCTGGCAACCTCCGGAATATATTTGATAAATGTGTATGCTCTTCTAATCTCCTCCTCCATCCTCTTTTTTCTATTGATATATTGTCTAAGTCTTCTGGCAAGCTCTTTAACACCATTTTCAATCTCTCTCTCAATCTCAGGAACATCAGCAATGCTCTCTTTGCCAACACCTTTGTAAGGAACCTTAGTACTACATACATGTGTGAGAACTGCCAGTCTAGCAGGAAATTCGACACCATAATTCTTCCAATCAATTTCTGAGACTACTTTAAAAGACACATCAGTGCTCTCATCATATAACAGAGGGATCTTGTTAGCATATCTTAATAACATGATCTCTTCAGGAAAAGGTGCTTCAGGTATAGAGCCTCCAAATGCTATGCCGACTTCAACAATTAATGCATGGCCTTCATAGGCTATAGGCTTTCTAGTTAATGCATCAACAAATTCTGGCTTAAACATGTTGGCTAATCCAATTTTTATCAGCTCTTCACCAATAGGAGACAGATGATCTGCTGAAGGCCTCCTGAGATCCTCATATTTGCTGATAGCATCAAGAAGCTTCTTAAGATCATCAATACTCATCTTTCTAATAGATTGATTAGATCTGAATCCTGCTAATCTTATGATCCCTTCGGCAGTTTTCTCACCAACGCCTTCAAACTCCTCCATAAGAAAATCTTTCAAACTTCTGACTCTGCTTCTAACAATCATCTCTTTTAAAGTCTCAAGATCGACACCTTTAGGATGAGGCTTAACCTCTTTAGGAGGCTTAGGCATTTTATTAGTCAGTCTCTGATAATAATATATCACACCCTCAGGATCTTTGAATAAAATATTTGCATAAGGAGTTATTATCGCGGTTCTCTTCACATAATCAAGTATCTTGTTTTTAGACCTCTGCCAATCTCCTTTCAAAAAAACTCTCACAGCAGTCCCATGCCAACCGTTGATATTCGGATAAACAGACTCCTCAAGTATTATAGGCTCATTATTTTTTATATCAATCATGATCTTGTATCTATAGATCTTCGAGAAGCCTCTGGGGGAAGATGTCACTTCAACAGGTCTCCCAACAGTTATCTGGCCATATAAAACAACCATTTTAGCGCCCAAACCAAACATGCCGCGAGTTTGTCTTAAAACATATTTGCTACTATATAACACTCTTCCAAAAGCATTTGGAATATGATTAGGAGGTATTCCGATGCCGTTATCTTCAACATATACTGAATATATCTCTTCAGAAGAATCTTCTTTATCAATAATGATCTTTATGTCAGGATAGATATTATGTGTATCAGTAGCATCTAAAGAGTTCTCAACCAGCTCTCTCACAGCCTGATAAAGTGCTCTAGCAGGATTTGAGAAGCCGGCGATCTCTTTATTTCTATAAAAGAATTCTGAAGGAGAGATTGCCCTATATCTCTCTACTGATATGCTCATCTCTAATAACACCTTATATATATATGCTATTGTTTTAAACCATAAAAAATGTATGTATGAAACCTAAAAGCATGTTCATAAGACTATTTAAAGCCTCATCTGATCTCTTCATCAATAGATGAATAAGGGATCACATATTCAAGAATACAATGAGCATCTACACATTCTGTCTCACGATCATTTTTCTTAAGATCTATTCTAAATTTTCTTTTTCTAGACATCTTATATAAATGTTTATGTCTAGAGATTTTAAAAATCACTCGTGCATAAACAGAAACATAAATCTCTTATCAGATCTTTCCATCAGCTTCACAAAGCCTTTTCTAACAAATTGATATCTTTCATCTGAAAGTTTTTTGACTGATGATTCTACGAGGCCTCTCTCAGTCTTCATACTTAATCCTGAAGGGATCTTAAGTATCGCATTTAGCCTTTCTCTACCGACCCACTGTATTATCTGAAGTCTAAGTTTTCTTGCAGTATCAAGATCTCTAGAAATGATCTTTGCAACATAAACATCCTTCTCACGAGAGAAGATCTCTATGTTAGCCAGCTCCATAAGTCTCATCATCTTATTCTCCTCAATATCTTTACGTTGAGCATATACGTAGAAGCCTCTCTCATCTTTATCCACACATAATCTTCTGCCACCAAGCTGAGTATTGTCAGGATGATATGGAACATCTGTACATAACTCCTGATCTAATCCTTCTAAATATATTTTGACAGGGTCTGAGACATACATAAGTCTTCGAGTTGTAGGATCAATCTTTTTTCTGTTTAAAGAGGCGAGAGAATCCCATGAGATAGTTGCGTCGCTAGGCTTGATCCCTGTCTCTAATATCAACTCTCTGATCACCTCAGGAAGAATTCCTCTCTCCCTGAGACCTGATAAAGTTCCGAACCTAGGATCCGAGTATCCTCTGAAGACATTTGGATATTTATCAAGTAGCGACTTTATCTTTGACTTGCTAAGAACAAAACCTTCTAATTTTATTCTACCATGAGAGATAACATATGGATATTTCCATCCCATGTGTTGATATAGAAATGTCTGTTTAATTGTGTTCTGAGCATGTTCTCTTCCTCTGAATATGTGAGTAACTTTCATAAGATGATCATCTACAGCAGCAGCAAAATTATATGTAGGCCAGACTACATATCTGGATCCTGTTATAGGATGAGGATTCTTGTCTGTGTCAATTATTCTAAAAGCTATCCAATCAATTACGCTTGGATCTGGATAGTTGATATCTGTCTTGACACGCATGACAGCCTCTCCCTCGCCGAAATGTCCCTCAATCATTTTATCAAATAACTCAAGATTCTTAGACGCATCATTAGATCTGTATGGCGAAGGTTTTCTTTCCATTTTTAATTTTCTAAACTCCTCTCTACTCAAAAGATCTATGTAAGCACCTCCTCTGCTAATCAGTTCTCTAGCGATCTTATAATAGATCTCCATTCTAAGACTTTGTATATACTCTTCATCCCACTTAATCCCTAGCCATTTCAAATCTTCTTTTATCATGAAATAAGCCTCTGGAAGAGGTCTCTTTATCCTAGGATCAGTATCTTCGAATCTTAAGATCATTTTTCCTCTATATATCTCATGAGCATATATATGAGAGAGAAGCGCTGGTCTGGCATTGCCTAGATGCAACACAAAATCAGGATTTGGAGCAAATCTAGTCACTACATAATTATTCTCCACATCTGGAAGTGGCGGAAGAGTTTTTCTCAAAACCTCTTTTCTCTCAGGAAGTAGATGTGCGACCTCTTCTAATAATCTCAACTGATCCTCTGGAGATAATGTGTTGACATAACTCACGATCTCTTCAACTATTCTATAGATCTCTCTTGCTCTACTCTTAAGATCTTTTCTTTCGCCAAGTATCTTATTCATGACAGGCTGTGAAGAGGCTTTTCCACCATGTTTAATAGCGTTCTCAAGAGCATAAGCCAAGATCTTTTTTCTAAGATCTTCCTCAGACATCATTCATCTATTTAATCATTATCTTTCTGAGACTATTAATATCCTCTAAAAATATGATCAAAGTTTTATAAGGAAATTCCCCGTACAGCTCGGTAATGTATAAAACGAATCCTTCCAGCAAAGATCTTATTGTTCTAATCTCTCTTTTGCCAGTATATATATAAGCTATCTTATCTTGTTTTTTAACAAAAGATCCTTCAGTTATTATCACGTCTATGCCTAACCCCTCGAGAATCAGATATTTTATTTTAACTCCTTTGTTAACAAGAAATCCTTCTAAAGATCTTGATGGAAAAATCATATGATCTTTTATAACGATCTCATGCTCAAGATCATAAGTTTTCTCATAAGCCTTCTCATAAGGATGTTCAACAAAACATCTCTCACAGTATTCACATCCTCTCGAGACATAGCCTTGAGACAGGTTGAGACAGAAACAAAGTTCATCAACATTTTTTCTCTCACACTCCTCCTCGATCAAGATGAAAGGATATTCAGAACTCATATTCTGAGCCATAGACTACTTCTCTCTATAAACAAGTCTCGTCGTAAGATCTTTGATTATATAAATGGAATCTTTGTTTAGAGCTCTCCTCTCAATCTCATCTAAGACTTTCAAAGCCTTCTCAAGATAACTCTTTGCCAAATCCTCAGCTTTTTTAACGCCACCATATTTTATAACAAGATCTTTTGCTTTCTCAAGATCTTTTATAGAAGCCTCTTTATTCCCTATTATTCTCAACATCTCATTCTTATCAAAATCTGAAGCCTCTTTAAAGGCGTGGATCACTAGAATAGTTCTCTTGCCTTCTCGAAGATCATTTAAAACAGGCTTTCCTGTCACAGAAGGATCTCCTAATAAACCTAATATATCATCTCTGATTTGAAATGCTATGCCAGCATATCTCGCGTATTCAATAGCTTTCTCCACGTCTTGTTCCGATGATCTTCCTAACATAACTCCTATTCCAGCGGCTGCCATAAATAATGAGGAAGTCTTTCTATATATCATGTCTATATACTGTTCTTCAGAAACCTCATGATAAGATGGTAACGTAAGATCCAGGGCCTGCCCTTCTGCAACTATCTCAGAGGCTTTATTAAGAAGATCTATAATCTTGACTAGCTTATGATCATCTACACGATCTTTTAGCCATAACAGTGCTCTATAAGCTTTTGCATAAAGATAGTCTCCAGCTAGAATAGCCATAGGCTCTCCAAAGACTACATGTGTAGTTGGAACACCTCTTCTAAACTGGTCTCTATCCATTATATCATCATGTACTAAAGTAAAGTTGTGAAGAATCTCAACTGCTGCACCTGCGATTGCCGCATTCTCTAAGTCTCCGTCGAAAGCTTTTGTAAATAATCCCAGCATCAGAGGTCTTAGACGTTTTCCGCCTGCTTTTATAAGATGTTTTGATGCTTTCTCCAAATGATCTATATCAGTTCTTATGATCTGATCTATGTATCTCTCTACTCTGGGAAGAAAATCTTTTGCGAATTCATCGAGATTCATTAATACTCACGTTATTATCTGTGACAAACAGTTATATTAATGCTCGACTTCAGCTGTTAACATTATTCTTAGAGAATGATTTATATATCATTTTAATACACTGTTTATTCGGGACTAATTTTTGACAACAAAGATCGAGGAGCTTAAATATGTTAAAAATATTATGCGTGAAATAGCCACTTATGTTTTGAAAACTTCCGAGATAGTATCAGAGGAGCAGATTAAAAGAGCTCTAGAGCTTCTCGTGAATGCTTACAGAAATAATAAGACGGTCTTAGTCATGGGTGCTGGCAGAAGTGGTCTTGTTGGTAGAGCATTTGGTATGAGATTAATGCATCTAGGCTTCAGAACATATGTGTTAGGAGATACTATAGTTCCACCAATTAGAAAAGAAGATCTTGTGATAGCGATCAGCGGTTCCGGAAGAACAAAACTTATTATTACAGCTGCCGAGGCCGCGAAAAGTGTTGGAGCAAAAATACTTGCAATAACATCTTTTCCAGACTCTCCTCTGGCCTTATTATCAGACGTTGTCGTGATAATACCTGGAAGAACAAAAATATCTGCAGAAGAAGATTATTTCGCAAGACAGATCTTAGGTATTCACGAGCCTCTGGCTCCTGTAGGAACATTATTTGAAGATACAACAATGATATTCTTAGACTCATTGATCGTCGAATTAATGAGTATATTAGGCGTCTCAGAGAAAGATATGAGCAATAGACATGCTAATATAGAATTGTAGAAATAATAGTTTGGGCATATTAGGATGAAAGTAAAAATAAGATTATATGCTTTATTGAAAGATCTTTACGGTCTCTCAGAAGAAGTTTTAGAATTTAACGAGGACAGAGTCTCTGTAGAAAAGATTCTACAGAAGATCTCTGAGAAAAATGATAAGATCAGAGATTTCATGAGGAACAGAGGAGAATCTATAATAATATTATTAAATGGTGTCTACGCCCCGCCTGACACTCTCGTTAGAGACGGAGATACATTAGATCTTCTTCCACCGGCATCAGGAGGATCTTAAATGACAGATCTTAATGAAGAATGTGTGGAATATAGACTTTATCAATCAAAAGATCCTCCAGATCTAGGCCGTATATTAGTTGAGCTTAGTAGAAATGCTGCTGAGAGAGGGCTTGGAGGAGTCGTCATATACATAGGCATAGTCAAAAATCCTGTGGAAGGACACAAAGTTGAAGAGCTTTATTATGAGGTATATGAAGAATATACGCTTAGAAGATTTAGAGAGATAATAGATTATTTAAAAAAGAAATATTCTATAGAATGTATAAAGATCTTTCATGTCAAAGGAGAGACAAAACCTGGAGACATAGCCACTATAATAATTGCACAATCCGTCGGCAGGAGAAAAGCTTTTGAGACAGTTGCAGAGGCTATAGAGCTTGTGAAACATGCCACAGGCATATGGAAGATGGAGAAGAGAGACGACGGGGTCTTCTGGGTTCTCGGAGATGGCGAGAGAATTAAGAGAGAGGAGAGACAAATTTGATGAAAAAGCCTGTGATAATAAAATTAGGAGGATCATTAGTAACTTACAAGGACAAGCCGTTGACACCTAGAGAAGATGTTATTAAAAGAATTAGTGGCGAGATCAGAGATGTGTGGCTATCGGGTTATAAAAAGATCTTTGTTATACATGGAGGCGGAAGCTTCGGTCATTATATCGCCTCAAAAATATTATCATCAAAGAAACATATTGATGAAAAAGGTTTTGCTGAGATCGCGTGGTATATGAATGAGCTTAATAGAATTATCGTCAAAAGCTTCTTAGAGAAAGATCTGCCGGCTGTACAGCTTTCTACAAGAGCATTTGTATATAGAAGAGGTGGAGAAGTCGTTATATCGCCAGAGCCTCTGAGATCTTTAATTGATAGAGAGATAATTCCAGTATCATTCGGCGACGTGATCTTATCTGATAAAGATTTTGAGATATTATCAGGAGACGAGCTGGCCTGGAGATCCGCATTAATCTTAGGTGCTGACATAGTCTTTTTCGCGTCTACAGTTGACGGAGTCTATGATAAACCTCCTGAGAAAGGTGGCAGAAAAATTATTGAGAAAATAAAGATCTCTGAGGAGATGAATATAGTGTTAGAAGGATCTCGACATATAGATGTTACAGGAGGCATGTATACAAAGATTTATTCAGGAATTGATGTTTTAAAAAGAGGGGTCAAAGGATTCATATTTAATGGAGAGGTGCCTGGAAACATATATAAAGCATTAACTGGAGAAAAGATCGTTGGGACAGTGGTGGAATATTGAGCGAGACTGAGAAAAGAAAGATTGAGCATATAGATATAGCTATCACCAAAGAGATTAGAGGGCCTCTAACCACATGGCTTGAACATGTTCATCTGATTCATGATGCAGTACCTGAGATAGATTTTAACGAGATAGATCTATCTATAGAGTTTTTAGGTAAAAAACTTAAGGCTCCTATAATTATCAGCGGAATGACTGGAGGACACAAAGATACTGCGAAAATCAATGAGGCGCTTGCTGAGGCTGCTGAGAAATTTGGAATAGCTATTGGCGTAGGCTCTCAAAGAGCTGCTATAGAGAATCCAGAGCTTGAGTATACATATTCTATTGTTAGAGAGAGAGCTCCTTCAACAGTTGTCTTAGCAAATATAGGCGCGGCTCAGATAGTAAAAGGCTATGATGTTGATAAGATACTTAAAGCAATTGACATGTTAAAAGCTGATGGAATAGCTATACATCTGAATCCAGCGCAAGAATCAGTGCAGCCTGAGGGAGAGCCTTTTTACAAAGGCTTTTTAAGAAGATTAAGAGATATTGCAGAAAGCATCAACAAACCGATCATTATTAAAGAAACCGGGACGGGACTGTCTAGAGAGAGTGTTGCAAAACTTAGAGAGATAGGAATCAGATATTTTGATGTAGCAGGATCTGGAGGCACAAACTGGGTTCTTATCGAGAAATATAGAGCACATAGAAGAGGAGAATCTATTAAAGAGAAGATTGCTGAAGACCTCTCTATCTGGGGGATTCCTACAGCCGCCTCAGTTATAGAGACTAGATATGCAGCTCCAGACTCTTTCATAATTGGTAGCGGAGGTGTTGAGACAGGATTAGATGTTGCTAAGATTATTGTATTAGGAGCTGACATGGCTGGAATAGCTTATCCAATACTTAAAGCATATTTCGCTGACAAACTTGATGAGTATCTGAACGCTTTAATACATGAGCTGAGAGCTGTATTATTCTTGACAGGCTCTAAAGATTTAAATAGTCTGATCAAAAAACCGATTGTGATAACAGGATCTTTAAGAGAATGGATGATTGATAGAGGCATAGACAGATCTTTATATGAACATATCAGAATGCTCAGAAGATCCTTTGGTAAAAAAGATTTATTATAAAAGTCTTTTGACTGAGACGACATATTTATCTTCTTGAGGCCTTGCATAAGACTTGATCACTAGAGATCCTCTCTCAACAAGTTTTTTATCAAGTGCCTGAGCAACTGTCTTCTCAAGTCCTTCGTCATAATTATTCTCCTCAACATAAACAGGATCTACTCCCCATAGAATTTTCAAAGCTTTATACACGTCTCTATTATTTGTTCCACAAACTATTTTTACCGAAGGTCTGAAAACAGAAAGTTTATATGCTGAATTGCCGCTTCTACTGAATATAACTATATCAGCTTTTATAGACTCAGCCAGCTTCACCACTCCATAGAGAAACTTCTCTAAAACATCCTCCGGCTGTTTAATCTCCTCTCTAATAAATCTCTCTTGAGACAATCTTGCTTCAGAAGTCTCGATCACTCTTTTAAGCCATTTCACAGCCTCCACAGGATATAAGCCTACAGCAGTCTCTCCAGTCAACATCATGGCATCCACTCCCAGAGCCACTCCATTATAAATATCCTGAACCTCAGATCTTGTTGGAATAGGTGATCTTATCATAGACTCAAGTAATTGAGTAGCCAAGATCACTGGTCTACCTCTTCTCTTAGACTCTCTAACAATCCTCTCTTGAATATGAGGGACCTCTTCTAAACCTATGCTCATGCCTAAGTCTCCTCTTGCTATTACTACGCCATCTGAGGCCTCTATTATATCGCTGAGATTCTCTAGAGAGAGTCTGTTCTCGATTTTTGCTAAAATCTTTTGATTGCCACCTAGAAGTCTTATGTTTCGTCTCACAATCTCTATGTCGCCTCTGGCTCTTGCATGGCTCACTCCTATATAAGTGATCTCTTTCTCAACAGAGATTTTTATAGCGTCATAATCTCTCTCTGATAAAATTGATCCCTTAAGATCTTTTCCTTTAATATTTATATTCTTACGAGAGCTTAATACTCCATCTGTCAGAGCAATGGCCTCGACAAGATCTGATGAAGCAGAGATTATCTCAAATCTCATTCTACCATCATCCATGAGAAGCACATCTCCTTCTTCAGATAATTTGAAAAACTCGTCAGAGTCTATAGGAATACCTTTCGAAGGATCTTTTGAGAAAATTATTTTCTGACCTCTGGATATACTTATGTTTTCTTTAAGCTCTCCAAGTCTGATAGAAGGACCTCTTAGATCTCCTAATATACAGATCTGGTCGTCAACCTCTCTCTCCACAGATCTTATCATGTCTATATATCGGTTCCAATCATCTGGAGTTCCGTGAGAGAAATTTATTCTGAAACAGTCTACACCAATCATATGAAGCTCTTTAATAATCTTTGGATCAGATGTTGAAGGACCTATGCTCACTATAATCTTAGTTCTCGTCATACACTTTTCACCAGATGAATATTTAAAACAAACCCTATATTAAGGCGTTAAAAATATTAATCAGTGGATTACGATGAAAAGTCTTATCAAAGATCCTTCTTTATACAAGAAAGGTCTTGAACAGATCTATTGGGCGGAGAGAAGCATGCCTGTTCTCTTAAAGATAAGAGAGAGATTCTCAAAAGAGAAGCCTCTGAAAAACGTTAAAATAGGTGCTGTACTTCACGTCACCAAGGAGACTGCAGTTTTAATCAGAACATTAGTTGCAGGCGGAGCAGAAGTTCATCTGGCAGGCAGTAATCCGTTGTCGACACAAGATGATGTCGCGGCTGCATTAGCCTCCGAAGGAGTATATGTCTGTGCGTGGAGAGGACAGTCTTCTGAAGAATATTGGAGCTGTATTGATAACGTGATAAAGTCTTCTCCAGAGATAGTTGTTGATGACGGTGCTGATCTTCATGGGAGAATACATATGAAACATCCTGATCTTGGGAGAAAAATTTTCGGAGGAACTGAGGAGACTACAACAGGTGTGATAAGATTAAGAGCTATGGAGAGAGAGGGCGTCCTTTTATATCCAGTGATCGCTGTGAATAATGCTCAGACAAAATATTTATTTGATAATAGATACGGCACTGGCCAATCAACTATAGATGGCATATTAAGAGCGACAAATATTCTTCTCGCAGGAAAAACTGTCGTAGTAGCCGGATATGGATGGGTTGGTAGAGGAATTGCAATGAGATTAAGAGGAATGGGAGCTAGAGTAGTTATAGTGGAGCCAGATCCTATAAAAGCTTTAGAGGCTTATATGGACGGCTACTATGTGACTAGCATGTCAAAAGCTGCAGAGATCGGAGACATATTTATCACAGCAACAGGAAATATTGATGTCATAAGAAAAGAACATATGCTGAAGATGAAAGATGGAGCAATACTGGCCAACGCAGGCCATTTCAACGTGGAAGTCTCTGTAGAAGATCTTGAGAGAATAGCTGTTAGAAAAAGAGTTATCAGAGAATATGTGACTGAATACACACTAGAAGATGGCAGAAGATTATATCTTCTTGCAGAGGGGAGACTTGTGAATCTTGTTGCTGCAGAAGGTCATCCCAGCGAGGTCATGGACATGAGTTTCGCAAATCAAGCTTTATCTATAGAATATATATTTATAAATAGAGATAAGTTAGAGAAGAAGGTTTATAACGTGCCCGACGAGATAGATAGAAACGTTGCGCTTCTAAAACTAGAGGCTTTAGGCGTAGAGATCGAGAGATTAACAGATAGACAGATTAAATATTTAAATCAGTGGGCCGAAGGAACATGACAGCTGTAGAGATCCTGTTGTATAGTCTCATAAGCCTTTTAATAGCATTCTTATATCTATTAACACTGTCTTTAGCCAAGATCTATTTTTTTAAAAAAAGATTTATTAGCAAGAAATCTTCCCAGAGCTGAGGCTATTATATCAGCTGAGTTAAGAGGCTGAGGATATTTATGGAAAGTCTGGTTATACATTATATTCTCTCTGCATCTCTCAACAGAGAATCCTATACATAACACTCTTAATACGCCTCTAAGGGTCTTTATTCTTATGCTATTAAGATAAGCTCTCTCAATCAACGCGAACCTTCTCTCATGATCTATAAAATGACTCTTTAAAGCAGATCTGATCCTTAATAGATCTAGTGGATGTGAGAACAGCGCTATGATAGGGATCTTAAAATATTCATACACAAGCCATGGATCATAGACAGAGAATCCTGCGAATATGACGCTGTCACTCATGATCGAGGATATATTTATGTCGCTATTTCTCTCAACAAGATCTTTTATTAAAGCAATAACATGCTTATCCGGATCTTTCTCGTCAACCTGGATCAGAGTTATAGACACGTCTTTTATAACCTCTCTGCAGCCTAAGACAGCTATTAAAGGAGCTGATCCTTTTCCAGATTTATAATGAAAAGGAAAATAGCCGTCATCAATAGCGACAGCCCATTCGCATGATCTTTTCATGTTATCTATGTTCTCATCCAATTCACATGATATAGTATTACTTTTTAAAAACACTTCTTGAGAAGAGATTCGTGAGACTTTCATTATTTATATATAATACCGGAAGAGTTATATATATTAGGTGTTTATACCAAATATATATCTATAGGAATAGTGAGGCCTAAGCATGTTATCACAGAAAGATGTGTCTAAAGAAGGTGAGGAGCAGAAAGAATTTTCAATAGTCAAATCCAAGATCAGTGTTGTCAAGAGAAATGGTTCTAGAGAGCCTTTCTCACTTGATAAATTAGCAAGGTCTTTAATTATCATCTTTAAAGAGCTTAAGCTAGATAACTCACTGGCTGAAAATGTGATCATGAATGTTCTACAGAGTCTTGAGAAATATTGTGATGAGAAGAAATGTTCAGAGATTTCTACGAGCATAATATCTGATACTGTCGAGAAAGTTCTTATGGAGATGGGGATAAAGTATAAAGAGATGTTTGAAGTGGCCAAAAGATACGCTCTCGCAAGAATATACCAGGATGTCTATGGAAAATCATGGGATGGAAAATTTGATCCTAAGGATCTTGAGCTTACTTTTCAGGCTGTCAAAGTTCTTGAATCAAGATATCTTATTAAAGATCCTGAGACTTTGAGATATAAAGAGACTCCACAGATGCTCTTCAGAAGAGTGGCTAGAGCAATTGCGGAGGTTGAGAGATTATATGGTAAAGATGAGAGTTTTATAAAAGATCTTGAGGAGAAATTCTATGAACTTATGTCATCACTAAGGTTCATGCCTAACTCTCCAACTTTAATGAATGCAGGCACAGGATCAGGTCTTTTATCAGCATGTTTCGTGATACCTGTAAGAGATTCAATGGTCACACCAGATGGCGAGGGCATAATGGATGCTCTCAGAGCACAGGCTTTAATCCAGAAATATGGTGGCGGAACAGGCTTCTCATTCTCAGAACTCAGGCCAGAAGGAGATGTGGTGGCATCCACATCAGGCGTGGCCTCAGGTCCTCTAAGTTTTATGAGACTCTTTGATGTTAACACAGACGTGATCAAACAAGGTGGAAAGAGAAGAGGGGCCAACATGGGTATTCTACATGTGTGGCATCCTGATATCGAGAGATTCATAGTATCAAAAACTGGAGAGCTGAAAGATGTTCAGCTACAGAACTTCAACATATCTGTAGGTATATACGACTCTTTCATGAGAGCATTAGAGAATAAAGAGAAGTTTCCTCTTATAAATCCGAGGAAAACTCAGCTCAGACCTGGATCAGGAGATTCAAGATATTACGCAGTTGTTAGAGCAAGATATAGTATTGAGGAGGAGTGGATTCAGGAATATATTATTGAAGAACTTGAGAGAAACGGAGGATCAATACCTCTCGACGAGAGCCGAATAATAACTTGGGAAGAGGCTGTTGCAATAGCTGAACATGAGAATGCAATAGTTAAATGGATTGATCCTCAGGAGCTCTGGAGCAAGATTGTCAAAGGCGCATGGGACTCTGGAGATCCAGGCGTGATCTATATAGATACCATTAATAGAAGACACACGACCTGGTACATAGACAAGATCAATGCTACTAATCCATGTGGAGAAGAGCCTTTGATGGATTGGGAGCCTTGTAACTTAGGCTCCATAGATCTTTCTAAATATGTTGTGGAGAGAAACGGCTCAACATTTTTTGATGTAGAGAAGCTGGCCGAGGACATTAAGATCATAATAAGATTTCTTGATAACGTCATAGATGCTGCTAAATGGCCTCTTAAACAATTAGATGAGGCTTCAAAGAGAACTAGAAAAATTGGTTTAGGGGTAATGGGCTGGGCCTATGCATTAGCTAAGCTTGGCATAAGATATGACAGTCCTGATGCAGTATATCTATCATGGCATATGGCCAGGTTCATCTATTATCATGCTCTCAAAACCTCTATAGAGCTTGCCAGAGAGAAAGGAGCCTTTCCAGCATATGACCCAGCTTTATATAGACCGGCATGGCATTTCTCTAAAAATGTTGAAGAGCTGTTCAAAATAGCTGAGACAGAATTTAAGATCTCAAAAAGAGCATTAGAGATAGCAAAAGATCTTGAGGTAGACCCAATTGTTTTAAAAGAAGATCTGTTGAGATATGGAGTTAGAAATGCACAGGTACTCTCAATCGCTCCTACAGGAACGATCTCTATAATAGCAGGAACATCTCCCAGTATAGAGCCTATATTCGCATTAGCATTCGTAAGATCTGTCGCCATAGGAACTTTCATAGAGATTGATAGATTATTCCTTGAGTATCTAAGAAGATATGAGCTGGACGACCCTGAGGTTATTGAGGCTATTGCTGAGACAGGAGGAATAGGACATAACCCGTTTATGCCGAGAACTTTAAGAGAGATCTTTAGAACAGCACATGACGTGAGCCCTATTTATCATCTTCTTCATCAGGCCGCATGGCAACAATGGGTTGATGCAGGCGTCTCTAAGACTGTTAATATGGTCGCTGAGGCAACCATAGATGAGGTAGACAAGATCTATAGAACAGCGTGGAGATTAGGTGTGAAAGGCGTCACAGTTTATAGAGATAAATCAAAGAGTCAACAGGTGATCTATTTCGGTCTCAAGTCTTTCAGAGAGAGAGTAGAAGCCAAACAACAGACACAGCCTACAGAAGTTAGTAAGACCTTCACAATTTCTCAGAAAAGATCCTCTGGAGTTAGAGTCAGAAGAAGAGAGTTCGATGAAGAGGCTGAGCCTGAATATGAAGAGGAGTATGAGGAGACGCCTAAGGCTAGACGTAGAGAGGCTTCAGCCAAGTTCGGTAGAATAAGAATATCTAATAAAGAGTTTTTATACATAGAAGGTTTTGAGGATCCTTCGTGTCCAACTTGTGAGCTATAATTATAATTTTTCAGAACATTTTCATCAATACATGCTCAAGATCTTTTGATGACAAAAGATCTTGATATATAACGTTTAACACTTCATTTCTTAGATTATCATTTTCAGAAAATACTCCTCTCACAGATCTTGTTAACATAAGCATAGGCTCTTCAACACCTCTATGAAATGCACATAAATGAAATCCTTTTATAACTACTATGACCCCTCTAGGTCTCAGATGTTCCATTATAAAATCAGCGATCTGATCTGTGAGTCTCTCCTGAAGCTGAAGTCTTCTAGAGAATATATCGACTATTCTAGCGAATTTAGAGAAGCCAAGTATCTTGTCCTCAGGTATATATGCTATTGAGGCGACGCCTATTATTGGCAGAAGATGATGTTCACATAATGTTCTGACAGATATGCCTGAGACTATTATGACATCTCTGATCTTTTTATAATTAGTCTGATCCTCATCATCTTCATACGAAAACATTTTTAATACTTCTTCAGGCTTTTTGAAATAGCCTATAGAAAGCTCGTTGACCCACATCTTGGCCACTCTCGAGGGAGTATCTCTCAGTCCTTCTCTATCAGGATCCTCGCCAATTAAAATTAGAAATTCTCTTACAAGCTCCTCTATTCTTTTTCTCCTATAATCCTCACTAGATATATATCCTTCTCTACTCATTAAAGCCCTTTGAAAAAATCAGAGGAGATGCTTATAAATTTCATATAATCATTATATGAGGAGCTGGAGGAGAGTGGGTGTTTATCAAGGAAATGATTTTAAAAAGATCACTGGAGGACTGAAGAGACCTCATAGAAAAAATAGAAAATATGAGATGGGAAGATTTCCAGTAGAGACCAGATTAGGAGAAAAAGATTTTAGAGTTATCGAGAGAGTGAGAGGAGGAAATATAAAGATAAGAATCAAAGAGGCTGTATATGCAAACGTCTTTGATCCTAAGTCGAAGACCAGTAAAAAAGTTAAGATCAAAGGGATCGTCTCAACTCCGTCGAATCCTGATCTTGCGAGAAGAGGAATCATTGTTAAAGGCTCGATAATAGAGACAGAGATAGGCAAGGCCAAAGTATCTTCAAGACCTGGTCAAGACGGAGTTATAAATGCTGTTTTAATAGATTAAAAACTTAGTTAAGAGGTGAATCTTTTTTCCAAAAGAATTTTATGGCTATCATATTTCGATCCTAACATTCCGAGAAGATTAGGAAGAAGAATACCTAAAAAGTCTCTTATTAGAAGACCTAGACCTGAGGAGATTCTTGAGGCGTGTAAATCTCTTGGAATAAAATGTGAGATTAATAAAGAAAAAAGATATCCTAGACTATGGTATCAAGAGAGTTTTATGATCACAGCATATTATGATGGCAAAAAGACTGAGCTTATAAAATCTTTGTTAAAAATATTACAGAATATTATCAGAAAATGATAATCTCATGATCTTGTCCATCTAGTAGATATCAAGCTTATTAACTCCTGAAGAATATTATGGTGACAGATTGGTGAGAATGTCACCATGACTCTAAAAGGTTTGTTAGTAAAAGATCTATCTGTTGAGGTTGCTGGAAAACTGATCTTGAGAGATGTTAATCTAGAGGTGAGGCCTGGAGAGATTCATGCCATAATGGGTCCTAACGCCAGTGGAAAAAGCACTCTTGCTTATACTATAATGGGTCATCCACTATATAAAGTGGTCAATGGAGACATCATTCTTGATGGAGAAAGTATATTAAATCTTCCTCCTGAAGAGAGATTTAGAAGAGGACTTTTCCTAGCCTTTCAAGTTCCTCCGGAGACAATGGTTAAGACGAGAACTTTATATACTTATTTAGCTAAGAGAAACAATATTTCTTTCACAAAAATTCTTCAATATATAAGAGATATAGGATTATCAGAGGACATATTGGATAGATTTTTAAATAAAAACTTCTCTGGCGGAGAAATGAAGAGGTCAGAGTTTATACAGATGATCCTTTCATCTCCTAGATACACGATCTTGGATGAGCCTGACAGCGGAGTTGATGCCGACGGGATCCTTATGATAAGCAGATTTCTGAAACAGCTAAAAGAGAGAGATGTAGGCGTACTAATTATAACACATATAGGAAGAGTTTTCAAAGAGATCAATCCTGACGCTGTTCACGTTCTTATCGGAGGAAGAGTATTAATGGAGGGAGGGCCGGAGATCATTAAATTAATTGATGAGAATGGATATGAATATCTTCAGAAACTAGCTGTGAAGAGATGATCTTGTATGAGCAAAAGAGAGAACACAGATCTTAAGAACATAATCGGATTAACAACTGCTGAAGAAATACTTGGCGAGAGAGAGATAGGTAGAGACAAGCTGGTTATTAAAGGAAGGATCTCTCCAGATCTTATAGACGAGATTTCTAGAAGAAAGAAAGAGCCTGATTGGATGAGAAGAATGAGACGTATGTATCTAGAGATCTTTAATAAGTTGTCGACGCCTCAATGGCTGGAGGGCATTGAAGAGCTTGATCTTGACGAGCTGTCTTATTATGTTGATCCTGGTGTTGAAAGAAGATTCTCTTGGGAGGAGATTCCTAAAGACATAGTAGAGGCATATGAGAAGCTTGGCATTAAGAAAGCTGAGGCCGAGTTTCTGTTAGGACTTAATGCTCAGCTTGATTCAGAGTCTATTCTTCTGAGGATGAAAGAGAATCTTCTCAAGAAAGGCGTTGTATTTCTACCACTTGAAGAAGCTGTCCATAAATATCCCGACATGATCAGAGAGTATTTCATGAAGATATTTCCTCCTGAACATAAGTTTGCTGCTCTTCATGGAGCTTTATGGAGTGGAGGAGTCTTCGTATATGTTCCTCCTAATGTGAAAATAGATACACCTGTAGAAGCATTTTTCCTCATCGGAAGCGCTTTAGAAGGAAATTTTGAACACACACTTATAATAGCTGATAAAAACAGCTCTCTACATTTTATCGAAGGCTGTGCAGCACCAAGATTATCTAGATATAGTTTTCATGATGGAATGGTTGAGATATATGTAGGTGAGAATGCACATGTCACCTTCACAACACTTCAAAACTGGTCTTCTCAAGTAATAAACTTTAATAACAAGAGAGCTATCGTAGAGAGAAACGGTCATATTGAATGGGTTGAAGGCTCCATAGGATCTAAAGTAACATATGTTTATCCATCAGCTGTTCTACGAGGGGACAACGCCTCTATGGAAAGCTATGTGATAACCTTCGCCAGAGATGGTCATATAAAAGACAGCGGATCTAAAGTGATCCATAGGGGACGTAATACTAGAAGCAGAATTGTCTCGAAAAGTATTTCAATGAGAGGTGGAAAAACCATCTACAGAGGCGTAGTTAGGATCCTTAAAGGTGCTGAGAATGCTAAGAGCTATACTTCATGTGATACTCTTCTACTTGATGATAAAAGTATTACCGCCACATATCCACATGTCCAAAATGATGAGCCGACTGCTATAATCGGTCATGAGGCCAGAGTAAGCAAGATAAGCGATCAACTTCTCTTCTACTTGAGATCTAGAGGATTAAACGAGAACGAGGCTTTGAGCATGATCATAAGTGGTTATATAAGTGACGTGTTGTCAAGATTGCCATTTGAACAGGCTGCAATAATTAGAGGAGCCATAGATTTAGAGTTCTCAAAATACGGGAGAGTAGGCTGATCATATGTTCATAAGATCGTTGTCAAAAAATCTTTCTTTAGAAGATCTTAGGGGGTTAGAGAGAAGAATTCCTTATCAAAAAATACATGATTCTCCCACACTGAAGTTTTACACAAACTGGAGCATTTATGACAGATACATCTTCTCAGAAGATGATCTTTATAAAGATCCCTATGTAAAGTCTTTAGAAGACTTATATGAAAGAGTTGCGGCAGACATATATTATCTAGGCTCTAAAGTTGAGATCCTTTCGAATAAAAATAGTCATATAGATGTCAGATATTATCCACGAAAAGAGATTTTGGAAGGCTCTGTTAGAGAGTTTTTTAATATCCCAGATCTTTTTGAATCTAAAATGATCTTAAGACATCTTCTCGATATAAGCTCGGGACTTTACATAGATATAAAAGACAGTAGTAAAGATCTGTTGAAGATATATGTAGGAGGTTCATTTAAAAATTCTCATCTTTCTCAACATATATACATAAGAATTAGAGATAGTGTTAAAAGTAAGATCCTTTTTATAGTTGATGCTCCTGAAGATGGCATGAGAACATTATTTAACGAATTTAATCTAGAGAATAATGCTGAAGCTACGATCGGTTTTGTAATGTTTGGAGGCTCAGCCTCTTATAATAGAAATTATTTGTCTCTCGATAAAGGATCTTCAGTAAGATTTTTCACAGTAATATTTGGTGGAGAGGCTTCTACTCTTATAAACAGCTATTATTTAAATGGCGAAAGATCGAGCGTTTTCAGTAGATCTTTTACTTTATCTCGTGAAGACGAGTGGATACATAATGCTGAACAAGCTTTTTTAGAAAATATAGATACAGAGTCTAGAATTTTTATGAGAGGAGTAGCCTATGATGATTCCAAGAATATTATGAGAGGATATGCTAAACAAAATAGAGATGCTCGTAGATCTAAAGCCTCAGTTGATGTTCAAGGCATTAATTTAGGAGGAAGATCTCTTCTAGTCACAGCTCCTTTTATAGAAGTCTTAAGCGGAGATGTTGATGAAGCTTCTCACTCGGCATCTCAATACACATTAGATTTAGACGCAGAGTTTTATCTTAGAAGCAGAGGATTAGATAAAGATAATGCAATAAAGATCTTGTTAAAAGACTATGTTGAAGATTACATCTCAGGAGTAGATGAGGATCTTCAGAAGGTTTTTAGAGAATACCTAGCTAACAGCTTCACATCTTGAATAACGAGGTTTCTATGATAGCCAGATCTTCTCATGTCTTTCAAGATCCTTTGTCCGTTAAGATCACTCATGTCTAGCCTAGGAACATAGAGAAACTTAATTTAAATCTAATCTACTCCTCATCTGAGCGATGAAGATTCTCAAATTTAGTAAGAGGTTATAAAATAATAAATATTTTCTGATAGATTTATTAGATAGACATATAAATATTTTAAAGATTGATGAAAGAATCCGGGACTGAAAGATGATGTGCTTGGCCGGTCTGAAAACGTCTTAACAGTCAGAGAACTCTTCTATATTTATAATTTTTCTTATCTTGGATCAGATTTTTAAATATTTATGAGATAATATTTATTTGTGATATAAAACTATTTATATATGTGAATAGGTGTGTATCATGGAGATCCTTAGATATGATCTTGTGATACTTGGATCAGGGCTTGCAGGTCTTAGAGCAGGTATTCAGGCCGCGTTAACTTCTAAAGGAAAGATTCGTATAGCAGTTCTTAGTAAGATACATGCTATGAGAAGCCACTCTGTTGCTGCAGAAGGAGGTATCGCTGGAGTATTATATCCGGAGGTGACAGGAGATTCGTTTGATGTTCATGCTTATGATACTATAAAAGGAAGCGACTTTCTAGCTGATCAAGATGCTGTAGAGTTGTTTGTTAAATTAGCTCCTGAAGAACTTAGATTCTTAGACCATCTTGGCGTGCCATGGAGCAGAACTCCTGATGGAAGAATTGCTCAGAGACTATTTGGAGGAATGAGCATACCTAGAACCGCTTTTGCAGCTGATAAAACAGGCTTCTTTATAATGAGTACTTTATATGATAATATATTAAGATTTGATAATGTGGATATATATCATGATCATATGGCCACCTCATTTCTAATGGAGAACGGAGTTTTCAAAGGATTCACAGTCTTAGATCTTAAGGAGGGGACTTTAAAAGTATTTCTTGCAAAAGCTGCCATAATAGCGTCAGGTGGTGCCGCAAGAATATACGGCTTCACCACAGTATCATATGCTGTTACAGGCGATGGTGCTGCGATGGCGTATAGAGCTGGAATCCCTGTTAAAGATATGGAGTTTATGCAGTTTCACCCCACAGGTGTCGTGCCTGCAGGCGTTTTGATCACAGAGGCTGCCAGAGGTGAGGGAGGCTATTTAATTAATAAAGATGGAGAGAGATTTATGGCTAGATATGCTCCTCAGAGAATGGAGGTCGCTCCAAGAGATATTGTTGCGAGAGCAATAATAAGAGAGATTATGGAGGGAAGAGGGTTTATTCATGAGGAAAGCGGGCTTGGATATGTTCATCTAGATCTTAGACATTTAGGAGAGGAGAAGATAAATACAAGACTGCCTTTCATAAGAGAGCTTGCTAAAAAACTTGTTAATGTAGATCCTGTTTATGAGCCTATACCTGTCAGACCAACCGCTCATTATACAATGGGAGGTATTCATACAGACACATATGGTCATGTAATGTTTGACGCCAAAAATTATGTTCCTAATCTATGGGCTGCTGGAGAAGCTGCCGCAGTAAGTATTCATGGTGCAAATAGATTAGGAAGCAATTCATTAGCTGAATGTAGCGTATATGGCAGATTAACTGGAGAAGCTGCCGCAAAATATGCTCTTGAGGCATCATCAAGTATGTTAGAGCTGTCATCATCGCTTGAAGAGGCTGTTAAAAGAGAAGAGAAAAGAATCTTTGATGAACTTTTTAAGACTGAGACTAATGCAGAAGATCCTTATCAGATTAGAGGCGAGCTTTGGAGAACAATGGATACTTATGTATATGTCTTCAGAGATGAGAAAGGTCTTATGGAGGCTGGAAGGATTATAAGAGATCTTAAGAATAAATATAAGAGGATCAGAGTTGATGATAGAAGCAGAAAATATAATATGAATCTTAGAGAGGCGATTGAGCTTGGCAACATGCTTGATGTGGCGGAGATAGTCATTGTATCAGCATTAGCAAGAACAGAGTCCAGAGGTGCTCACTACAGACTTGATTATCCAAAGAGAGATGATGTAAACTGGCTGAAACATACATTAGCATATTATACTCCTGAAGGTCCTAGACTAGATTATATACCTGTCAGAATAACCAGATGGAAGCCTGAAGAGAGAAAGTATTAAGGAGGTTAACAAAATGAGTGAGAAGACGAGTGGAGCTGTTTCTAAGCTACAATTATCTACGCCAGAGATCTCTCTTAAAACTGTTTCTAAACTAATAACTTTAAAAGTTAAAAGATATGATCCAGATGCTGGAAGATATAAGCTGTCTATATATAGAGTATCTGTGTCTAGATTTGACACCGTTTTAGATGCTTTGCTGAAAGTTGTGAGAGACCAGGATCATACTCTCTCCGTAAGATACAGCTGTAGAATGGGCATATGCGGATCTTGTGCAATGATGATTAATGGAGTTCCAAGGCTTGCCTGTATGACAAACGCTATATCTTTAGGAGAAGTGATCGAGATAGAACCTTTGAAGAACTTTCCGCCAGTCAAAGATCTTTTTGTTGACATGGATCAGATGTTTAGAAAACATAGATCTGTTAAACCATGGCTTATAAGAAGAGATGAAGAAGAACAGTTTACTGCGAAAAAAGAGTATCTTCAGAAGCCTGAAGAGGTTGATGCATATAGATTATTCAGTACATGTATCAAATGTGGAGCATGTATGGCTGCATGTCCCACAGTAGCCTCTAACCCAGATTTTCTAGGTCCTATGGTTCTTGCACAAGCCTATAGATGGTCTGCAGACTCTAGAGATGAGGGGGCTCATATAAGATTTGATATTGTTGATAATCCCAACGGAGTCTTTGGATGCCACTTCGCTGGCGCCTGTAGTGCTGTGTGTCCCAAGAACTCTGATCCTGCTCTAGCGATACAACTTCTGAGAAAATCTATTTTAAGAGGCAAGAGGTGATCTTATGGCTGAATCAAGTCTTCAGATCCTTATTAAAAGGGTCTCTGGATGGTTTGTCCCTATAATAAACATCGAGAGACTAGCATATCTACTTCACAGACTCACAGGTCTTTATCTAGCTATCTATCTGCCGCTACACATAATATCTACTCATAACAGTCTGAACCCTATAGCATGGGCTCAAGAGATGATCTTATATGGATCTCCCTTAGTGAAGATAGGCGAAGTAATTCTGATATTCGCAATATTCTTCCACGGATTTAATGGTATAAGACTGTTGCTAGTAGAATACTTCAACGTATGTCTGCCTAAGAAGATGCCTTCATCATTATATATAGAGAAGAGGCTTTCATTAGATAATTGTCAAAAGACGCTGTTATATCTGACATTTGTGTTATCAATCATTCTAACGATTTTGGGAACATTATATCTATTAGGTCTCCTAGTCCTGTGGTGATGAATATGAGATATAGCTTGATAATGAAATGGCAGTATTGGACTGCCATTATACTTATAGTAGTGCTGACGATACATATAGTCTTCAGAATAATACCTGGAGACTATGAGAAAAGCTTAAGCTATGAAAACGTAAGATCTAATTATTCAAATATTGGCTACAGCATTATACTGCTGATCTTATTGGCTGCGGCATTATTCCACGGTTTCAATGGTCTCAGAGTCATTATATATGAGCTGTCTCCTAGAGCAGGCAAGATAGCCGGCCCCATACTATTGGTCTTAGGAGTGATATTTGTTGTAATAGGATTATTAACGCTATTAGGAATATATATATTTCCATTTCACTGATCAAAGATTTTAAACATGATTTTTTATCTCTATAAAACAGATATTTTTTATAAACATTCTCTCAAATTTTTATTGGGCATGTTATATGAGACTTTACGAGTACGAGGGTAAGAACATCTTCAGCAGATATGATATTCCTGTTCCAAAAGGATCTGTTGCCTCATCAGTTGAAGAAGTTGTTAAAAAGATCTCTGAGATAGGTCTTCCCGCCGTATTAAAAGCTCAGGTTCTTGTAGGAGGCAGAGGAAAAGCTGGCGGTATAAAGCTGGTTAGAAATATTGAAGAAGCTAAACATGTGTCTGAGCATCTGTTTAAGACAGGTGTTAAAGGAGTTCCTGTTAAAAAGATCCTTGTCGAAGAGGCTGTCAATATCATCAAAGAATATTATATCTCTCTCACAATAGATAGATCTCTTAGAAAATATGTTTATCTAGTATCTAGTGAGGGCGGCGTGGATATTGAAGAGATTGCCGCCTCAAAACCTGAGGCTATACATAAGATATATATAGATCCTCTTGTAGGCCTCAGAGATTATCATCTGAGAAGAGTTGCTGAAAGTCTGAATCTCGACCCAGAGAACTCTAAGAGGATACAGATCATTGCTAAAGGATTGTATAAGATAATGACTGATTATGATGCAGATCTTGTTGAGATCAATCCATTGGCATTGACAGATAAAGGCCTTATAGCACTCGACTCTAAAATAACTATTGATGATAACGCGCTTTTCAGACATAAAGATCTTGAGGAGTCTTTGTCTGCAGATCCTAGAGAGTTCACAGAAGAAGAGGTTATAGCAAAAAAACATGGTTTCAGCTATGTAAGTCTTGAGGGAGACATAGGCATAATAGGGAATGGAGCAGGTCTCACGATGGCTACGTTAGATCTTGTTGCGCACTTTGGAGGAAAACCTGCTAATTTCTTAGACATAGGAGGAGGCGCAAGTGCTGAGAGAGTTAAAGCAGCATTATCTCTTCTTCTCAGAGACAAGAGAATAAAAGCTGTCTTCATCAACGTATACGGAGGAATAACAAGATGTGATGAGGTTGCCAGAGGCATCATATCTGCGCTGGAGGAGACGGGAATCAGAAAACCACTGGTGGTCAGACTTGTGGGGACCAGAGAGGAGGAGGGCAGAAAAATTCTTGAGGAGGCTGGCATAAACTATTTCATTAATGATGACGAGGCTGCTAAACATGTTGTTGAGCTTGTTAAAAATTTATGAAGAGGTGTGATCCATGGCTATAATAGTTGATAGAAACACGAGAGTCGTTGTGCAAGGGATCACAGGTAAAGAAGGCAGTTTTCATACAGAGGCTATGTTGAGATACGGAACCAAGATCGTTGCAGGAGTCACTCCTGGAAAAGAAGGTATGAAAGTTGCTGGAGTACCTGTCTACAACACAGTGGCCAAAGCCGTGAGAAATCACCCAGAGATCAATACATCCATAATATTTGTTCCTGCGCCATTTGCGCCGGATGCTGTTTACGAAGCTATTGACGCAGGCATAAAGGTCATTGTAGTGATCACGGAAGGAATCCCTGTTCACGATGAGATTAAAATGATTAATTACGCAAGATCTAAAGGAGTGATCGTTGTGGGACCTAATTGTCCAGGCGTCATATCTCCAGGTGAGAGAGTTAAAGTAGGAATCATGCCAGAAAGATCTTTCGGACCTGGAAACATTGGGGTAGTGTCTAGAAGCGGAACATTAACTTATGAGATCTCTGAGGCGTTGTTAAAAACAGGTTTTGGACATAGCACAGTGATAGGAATAGGAGGAGATCCTGTGACAGGACTTGATTTCATAGACGTTGTAGAAATGTTCTTTAAAGATCCTGAGACAAAGGGAATAGTGGTCATCGGAGAAATAGGCGGTGATGCCGAAGAGAGACTGGCAGATCATATAAAGAAGACAGGTCTCAGAAAACCAATTATAGCATTTATATCAGGTAAAACAGCGCCTCCAGGAAAAAGAATGGGTCATGCAGGAGCTATAATAACTATGGGCATGGGATCAGCAGAGTCGAAAATTAAAGCATTTGAGTCCATAGGGATTCCTGTGGCTTCGACACCTATGCAAATAGCTGATCTTGCTAAAAAATATTTCTCAGATAAATGATTAATTTTTATAAATCAAATATTTTTATTTGAACAATTATTAATTATTATTTGAATATCAAAATTCTGTGCAAATGTTTATTTTCATTATAAAGATTAAAAAATTATGAATGGTGAAGAGATTGGTTTTTCCATTTGAAGATCTTTTGAATCATACTATAGTATTAGAACAAGAACACGAGCTTTTTAGAAGAAGTGTGTCAAAATTTGTCTCAGAATATATTGAGCCCTATGCAAATAGAATTGATCAGGATGATAAGATTCCAGAGGAGGTGTGGGACTCGCTTAAGAGACAAGGATTTATGGGTCTTATGATACCTCCTGAATACAATGGTCAAGGCGGAGACAATAGATCTCATGTGATTTTTGCTGAAGAAATAAGTCGTGTATCGCCAGCAGTATATGTTATAGTGGCTGTGCAAAATCTTTTTATATTTCCATTACTGCTATATGGCACTGAAGATCAGAAGAAAAAATATTTGCCACGTATAGCATCCGGAGAGATCATTGCTGCACATGCAAATACAGAGCCCGGCGCTGGAAGTGATGTTGCCGGCATAAAATCTACTGCAAAGAAGGTTAATGATCATTATGTTATAAATGGTGTTAAAACATTCATTTCTCTAGGAGATGTTGCCGACGTATTTATAGTGTCTGCAAGAACAAGTCCATCACAACCTGGAAAAAGATGGTGGGGAATAACAACATTCATCGTTGAGAGAGATACTTCAGGATTTAAAATAAACAGATCTCTTGAAAAATATGGTTTAAGAGGCAGTCATGTGGCAGAGATCGTGTTAGAAGATGTGAAAGTTCCCGAGGAGAATATCGTCGGAAAACCTGGAGAAGGATTTAAAGTTGTTGTAGAGACATATGATAGAGCGAGGATCGGTATAGCAGGTCAGGCGTTGGGCATTGCAAGAGCGGCTGTTGAGAAGAGCATGGAGTATGCTCTTAAGAGAGAGGCTTTTGAGAAAAAGCTTGTAGATTTTCAGGCTATACAATTTTATTTATCAGATATGTTGACAAAACTTCAGACCGCAAGATTAGTTACCTACTGGGCTGCCTATTTAGCTGACAAAGGATCTAGAGATTTTATTGTTGCTGCATCAATGGCAAAGCTTGTCGCAACTGAGGTTGCTCAAGAACTTGCTATAAAAGCCATAGACATCCACGGAGGCTATGGATTGATGAGTGAGTCTGGCATAGAGAGACTTTTAAGAGACTCTCAGATACTAAAGATCTATGAGGGGACGACAGAAATTCAAAAGATCACAGTGATAAGAAGTTTGATGAGAAAACTCTATGGATATACACCTCCTTAAAAATCTTCAAAAATTTTTTATAAGCTGTCATATGATAATCATATTCAGACTGGTGGAAAAAGTCATTGCCTTCAAAATGGATCTATCCAGAGATAGCTGATAAAGATAAAGATAAGGTCGCGAAAGCTTTAGGAAGAGAACTTCCGATCTCTTTTAAAGAGTCTGAGGAGATAGCCAAAATAATAAAGGGGATGAAGCTTTCTGAGGCGATAAGATATCTTGAGAACGTGATCTCTTTAAAAGATCCTGTTCCTATGAGTAGACATAATAAACAGCTTGCTCATCATAGAGGTGTTTCAGAGAGATTTCCTAGATGGAGAATACCTGTGGGCAGATTCCCTGTTAAAGCTGCTAAATATATTCTCAAAGTATTAAATAATGCCCGTAATAATGCTGAGAATAAAGGATTAGATCCTGAGAAGCTCATCATTATACATGCGGCTGCACACAGAGGTAGATACTTGAAGAGATATATGCCTAGAGCCTTCGGAAGATCTACCCCTAAGTTCAGGTCTTATACTAATTTTGAGATTGTTGTGAAAGAGGTGGGCTGAGATAGTTAGTAAGAAAAAGATTTTTCTTGAGAATGCTATGACTAGACTTATGATTGAAGAATACCTTGCATCAATGTTTCCAAGAGCAGAGTTTGCAGGTGTAGAGCTTATAAAAAGTCCGCTTGGGGTTCGTGTCATAATATATGCTGACAGACCTTCCCTGATCATAGGAAGAAAAGGCGAGACTATAAGAAAGCTTCAGACGATCTTTGAGAAACATTTTAAACTTGAGAATCCTCAGATAACGGTCTCTAGCATAGAGAATCCAGAGTTGAATGCTCGAGTAGTTGCATCAAGAATAGCACAGGCTCTTGAGAAAGGCTATCATTATAGAAGAGCAATGTTTATTGCATTGAGAAGAATAATGGCTGCTGGCGCAGTAGGTGCAGAGATTGTTGTAAGCGGAAAATTAATATCTGAGAGAGCTAGATTCGAAAAGCTTAGAGCGGGGAAAGTTTATAAAACAGGCGATCATGTTAATTATATTGTTGACAGAGCCACATACACAGCTCTCTTAATTCCAGGCATATATGGAATTGAAGTTATCATCGTAAAACCTGTTCCACCTGCTGATCATATAGAGATTGTTCAAAGACCTTTAGAAGAGCTTAAAAAGATTGTTGAAGAATATGAGAAAAGATCAGCTGGTGAAGAGGTCGTGACAGAGTTTACAAAAGAGGTCTCGAGAGAAACAGGTGGTGAGAAATGAGCTTGTCAGCAGATGAAATAAGAAAGATGTCTCCTGAGGATAGAAGAAAATTACTTCAGGAGCTGAGACTTGAGCTTATCAACTTGAGAGCACAGGCTTCTATGGGTACATTAGACAAACCTCATAAAATTAAGTTGACAAGAAAGAATATTGCAAGAATACTTACTGTAGAGAGAGAAGAGATGTTTAGAGGTGAAGTAGGTGAGGAGAGGAAGCGATAATATTTATCATCATATTTTAATAGGGCTTGAGACAGAGATAATTTCATCCACAGATCCTTCGTTAGAGAATATTAAGGGCATAGTTGTTGATGAGACTGCGAGAACTCTTAAGATTTATTCTCCTGATGACAACAAGATTAGGATTGTATCAAAGATTGGTACGGTATTTAAATTCAAGATACCGGAGACTATGGAGGAGATAATAGTGATGGGAGACAGACTGTTAGGAAGACCTGGTCAAAGAATTAAAAAGGTGATTAGAATATGAGTCTGACCGAGAAGAGGTCTAGGGTAAGAGATGTAGGAATAGTATATGAGGGTCTTCAAAAACCTGAGAAGATTTGTAATGATCCTAACTGTCCGTGGCATGGCAATATAAGTGTTAGAGGACAGATTATTGAGGGAGTTGTGGTTAAGAATAGAATGAATAGAACTGTCACTGTTATGAGAGAGTATCTAAAGTATGTGCCTAAATACATGAGATATGAGAGAAGAAGAGGAAAATATAAAGCTCATTTACCACCTTGTATAGATGTCAAGCCTGGAGATGTTGTTCTTATAGGAGAGACAAGACCTCTTGCAAAATCTGTATCTTTCGTCGTGTTAGGAGTTGTAAAAAGAGGTGGTGCAAGTGGCTAAGAAAACTCTTAAGTCGTCTGCTAATAATCCTAGAAGAAGATATTCTCCCGGTCTTCCTATAGGCGCTCGAGTAAATGTTGCTGATAATAGTGGTGCTAGAGTAGCCATGATCATAGGAGTTCCCGAGGTCAAAAGCAGATTGAGAAGAATACCTACAGCAAGTGTAGGAGACATTGTTATGGTATCTATTAAACGTGGGAAGCCAGAGTTATTAGGACAGGTCACACCTGCGATAGTCATTAGACAGAAAAAGCCTTATAGAAGACCTGATGGTACTAGAGTAGCTTTTGAGGATAATGCTGTGGTCATAATAACTCCTGAGGGACTTCCGAAGGGGACTGAGATAAGAGGGCCTGTAGCTAGAGAAGCTGCCGAGAGATGGACTCCGATAGCCAATTTAGCAACCTTAATAGTATGAATACGAGGTGAGTGGTTGCATGAGCATTAGCAGTCAACCTAGAAAAGTTAGAAAAAGACTTTTTAACGCGCCTCTACATCAGAGATGGAAACTTTTGACAGCTAAACTATCAGAGGATCTTCAGAAAGAACATGGGATCAAGAGACTTCCCGTTAGAACTGGAGATACTGTAAAGATCTTGAGAGGAGACTGGAGAGGTCATGAAGGCAAAGTCGTTGAAGTAGATCTTAAGAGGGTCAGAATATATGTAGAAGGAGTGACAATTAAAAAAGCTGATGGCACACCTAGATATTATCCGATTCATCCTTCTAAAGTTATAATAACTAAACTTGGAGAGGTGGATGAAGTGAGAAGAAAAATTATTGAGAGAAAAAGAGGTGGTAGTCAGTAATGGCTAGAATGGGAGGTAGAAGACATCTAAAAGCTATTGCAGCACCTTTCTACTATCCTATTCTTAGAAAGAAGTATAAATGGACTATAAAGCCTTCGCCAGGTCCTCACCCTATTCATGCATCTCTGCCTCTTGCAATAGTCTTGAGAGAGCTTATGAAAATAGTCGATACCAGTGGAGAAGCTAGAAAGGTAATTAGTGAGGGTAAGATAGCTGTTGATGGTAGAGTAGTGAAGAATTATAAATTTCCTATAGGATTTTTTGATGTTATAAGTATAATTCCTACCAACGAGTTTTACAGAGTTATTCCTAAGCCTACTGTTTTTATTGATATCATATCTATATCAGAGGAAGAGGCTTGGATAAAGCCTCTGAGAATAGAGAATAAGACTACTGTTAAAAAAGGAGATTTACAACTAAATCTTTATGGAGGATATAATATTCTTCTTAGAAAAGAAGATATAGATAAGAAAGGGATTAACTACAAGACTTTTGATACAGTGGTTATGTCACTTAAAGATAAGAGCATAATAGATCATATACCTCTACAAGAGGGGTCTTTAGCAATTGTAGTGGGAGGACGAAATGTCGGGAGAATCGGTAAGATAGTGAAAATACAGAAAGGCATGAGAGCCTATAGATCTCTTGTCACTCTAGAAGACGCTAACAAACATCTATTTCAGACTTCTCTGAACCATATATATGTCATAGGAAGAGATAAGCCTGTGATAAAATTATGAGGTGATCAATAGTTGAATAAGATAACTATAGACATGTCTCAGCTGGACTCTATAGAGATTAAAGAAGATCTTAAGAAGATAATAGGTGAATAAAAGATCAGAAGAATCATAGAGAGATGGAGAAGTAATAAAATGCTGATCCCTTACATAGCCAAGGTCACGTTAAATATCGGAGTAGGTGAGAGTGGCGAGAAGCTTTCTAAAGCACAGAAAGTTCTTGAAGAACTGACCGGGGCTAAACCTGTTTTAAGAAGAGCTAAGAAGACTATTAGAGAGTTTAATATAAGAAGAGGAGAGAATATAGCTGTAATCGTCACTTTGAGAGGAGATAAAGCTCACAAGTTTCTTAAAAGACTTTTCGAGGGGATAGGCGGAAGAGTTAAAGAAGAGTCTTTTGATGATAACGGGAATCTCTCGATAGGAATTAAAGAACATCTTATATTACCAGGGACAAAATATGATCCCGAGATAGGGATCTTTGGAATGGATGTGTCAATAACTATAGAGAGATACGGCTACAGAGTATTGAGAAGAAGAAGAAAGAGAGGAAGTATTCCTAAGAGACATAGAGTCTCTCGAGAGGAGGGGATGTTATTATTATCGCTTTTATACGGGATAAATATTATACCTAGTAGTAGAAGAGTAGGGTGACATTGATGGGGAAGTATAGAACTAGATTAGAGAGAAGATATGGCAGAGGAGAACAGGTATGTAGAAGATGTGGTTCCAGAGATGGTGTGATACAGAAGTACGGCCTATATCTATGTAGACAATGTTTTAGAGAAGTTGCTAGGACGCTTGGGTTCAGAATATATAGTTAAAGGAGGTGTTATAATGACTCTGATGGATCCTCTCGCTAATGCTTTGTCAGCCATAGTGAATGCTGAGAGAAGAGCTCATGAGACAGTTGTTGTCTGGCCAGCATCTAAGTTGATCGCTATGACTCTCAGAGTTATGCAGAGATATGGTTATATCGGAGAGTTTGAATATATAGATGATGGTAGACAGGGGAAGATAAAGATCCAGCTTTTAGGCAGGGTTAATAAAGCTGGAGTAGTGAAACCGAGGATATCAGTGAGATACCTAGATCTTCTTAAAATGCCTCATTATTTAAGAAGATATCTTCCCTCAAGAGATATTGGGATATTAATAATATCCACTTCACAAGGGGTCATGTCTCATCACGAGGCTATTGAGAAAAGGATCGGAGGAGTAGTTATAGCATATGTTTACTGAGGTGATAATGATGGGAGGTAGAACAGCTAGATTCGTCTATCTTGAGGAGAGAATTAAGATCCCTGAGAACGTTAAAGTAGAGATACACAATAAGAAAGTTAAGGTCTCAGGTCCTAAAGGAAGTTTAGAGAAAGACTTCAGTTATGCAAAAAACATAATAATCTCATTTGAGAATAAGGAGATAGTGTTGAAAGCTTTCATGGGCAGATCAAGAGAAAAGGCGGTGTTATATTCTGTGGCCTCACATATAAGAAACATGATCACAGGTGTCACAAAAGGCTTCAGATATTATCTGAAGATAATATTCACCCACTTCCCGATGAGCGTCTCAGTGTCAGGTGATAAAGTCATTATATCTCGTTTCTTAGGAGAGAAAAAAGATCGAGTAGCAAAGATCATTGGGAACACTAAAGTTTACGTGAAAGATAAAGACATCATAGTAGAAGGGATCGATATAGAGGCTGTGGCACAGACTGCTGCAAATATAGAAAACGCTGTCAAAAGACATCATTTTGATAAAAGAGTTGTTATGGATGGAATATACATATACAAGAAAGAGGTGATCGAGGAATGACATCCGAGCCTAACAAGAATATTCTTATGATAAAAGAAAGAAGAAAAATTAGAGAGATGATTAAAGAGAAAGATAAACCAGAGTTTCTAAGATCTTTATGGTGGAAATTCCCTAAGTTTAAGAATGACCCTAAGTATAGAAGACCTAAAGGAAATGATAATAAGTTGAGGCTCAGGCTGAAAGGTTATCCTCCTATAGCAGAAGTGGGATACGGGACTAATAAGAAAATACGAGGTAGACATCCAAGTGGGTTGTATCCTGTTGTGATAAGCTCTGAGAAAGATATTGAAAAACTTGATCCTGCGAAACATATTGTTTACATATCATCTAGAGTAGGAGGTCGCCATAGAATAGAGCTGATCAAGATATTATCCGAGAAAGGTTTTAAAATTGCTAATGCTAAGGTGATGTAAACATGGATCTATCTCTTCAAAGAAGACTGGCAGCTGAGATACTCGGCGTAGGAGAGAACAACATAAGATTTGATCCAGAGAGATTAGAAGATATCTCAAAAGCTTTCAGAAGAGAAGAAATTAAAGCATTAATAGAAGATGGAGCCATATATGCGATCAAGCCTTCTAGAAATAGTAGAGGCAGAATAAACATGTTGAGAGAGAAGAAAAGAAGAGGTAGAAGAAGAGGAAGTGGAAGTAGAAAAGGTTCTAGAAAGACTAGAAGTGATGAAGAGACTATGTGGGTTTATAGAATAAGAAGAATAAGAAGATATCTAAAATATCTAAAGGATCATGAGATTATTGATACAAGAACTTTCAGAAGGCTGTATAGAATGGCTAAAGGAGGCTATTTCAGAAGTCTTTCTGCACTAAAGATGTATATGGAGGCAGAAGGTATTTTAAAGAGGGAATGAGGTGTTCTAATGGCTAGAGACGCCTCATATAAAGTGCCTAGGAGAAGAAGAAGAGAGGGCAAGACAAATTATTATAAAAGATATATCTATGTTCTCTCGAAAAAGCCTAGACTAGTTGTTAGATATTCAAATAAATATGTTGATGTAAAGATTGTGAAACCAACTATACTGGGAGACATTGTTATAGCAGCTGCTCATAGCCGCGAGCTATATAAATATTTTGGATGGAGAGGAGGAGGAAAAAATACTTCTGCATCTTATCTCACAGGACTTTTAGCTGCTGTAAGAGCTAAATATATGGGGGTCAAAGAGGCCGCATTAGATATAGGATTAAAAAGACCTACAAAAGGCTCTAAAGTGTTCTCAGTTGCGAAGGCGTTTAGAGATGTGGGTATAAATGTTAATGTCGATGAGGAAATGATACCAAGTGAAGAAAGGATCAGCGGTAAAATTGTTAGTGAATATGCCAATATGCTTAGTCGAAATAATGAGGAGATGTTTAAAAGATTATTCTCTAGATATCTAAGAGATGGACTAGATCCTAGAGATCTTGATAAACATTTCAAAGAAGTTTTAAATAAAATAGTTTTATACGCATCTAAACTAGGTGTTGAGGTGAAGATCTCTTGACAGAAATGCTTCAGCCTCCTCCCACAGAGACTTCAGAGTGGATACCTAAGACTAGGCTGGGACAGCTTGTCAAAGAAGGCAAGATAACATCTTTGAAAGAGATTTTCGAGAGAAATGAAATAATAAAAGAGCCTGAGATCATAGATTATCTTCTCGGGCCTGAACTTAAACATGAGATAATAAGCATTGATATGGTTCAGAAGATGACTGATGCAGGGAGAAGAACTAAGTTTAGGGTAGTAGTTGTAGTCGGAAACATGAACGGCTACGTAGGATTAGGAATAGGAAAAGCGTCACAACTTAGAGAGGCTATTGATAAAGCTATTAAAAATGCGAAGCTGAATATAGTGCCAGTGAGAAGAGGCTGTGGAAGTTGGGAGTGTAGATGTGAAGAGCCTCATTCAGTTCCTTTTGTAACTCAAGGAAAGGCCGGCAGTGTAAGAATTATTGTGAAGCCTGCTCCTAAAGGCACAGGTCTTGTGGCTGGCGACGTTGCCAAACTAATATTTAGATATGCAGGAATAAAAGATGTTTGGACATGGACTAAAGGCAAGACGTCGACGTCTATAAATTTTGCTAAAGCAGCCTATGAAGCTCTCAAGAATCTTTATAGACTTTCGACAGTTGTTGACTGGATGAGGTGATCTTTTACGCCTCTGATTGCTATAATAAGATTAAGAGGTAGAGTAGACGTTCCTCCAGATGTAGAGTATACTTTGAGACTATTAAGACTATACAGAAAGTTTCATATGACTGTATATCCCAGCGAGCTTCAAGGTCTAGAAGGTATGTTGCTTAAGGCTCAGCATTGGATAACCTGGGGAGAGATTGATCTGGATGTTTTGAAAGAAGTTCTTAAGAAGAGAGGTGAAGTGCCTGGAGGCAAGAGATTAAATGATGAATATGTCAAAAATAGACTAGGGTTCAACAGCATTGATGAGCTTGCTGAGGCATTATACAACGGGAAGATACATCTACATAAAATCTCTGACTATATAAAACCTGTCTTCAGATTACATCCTCCTAAAAAAGGTTTTAAGAGAAGTATTAAAAAACCTTTTGGAGCAGGTGGAGAAACAGGGTATCGTGGGAGAGAGATCAACGAATTGATCAAGAGGATGATCTAGATGGTGGTTAGGAGAAGAAGAAAAAGTAGAAAACTAAGAGGAAGAACAAGAACGATGGGCTGGGGTAGAGTAGGTCAGCATAGAAAGGCTGGTAGCAGAGGTGGGAAGGGTGCTGTAGGTTTTCATAAACATAAGTGGATATGGACTGTGAAATATTTCCCAGATTGGTATGGTAAAAGAGGCTTTGTTCCTAGAAACCCCTCTTATGAAGAGGAGATAAGAATCTTAACTCTAAGAGATCTTAATGATCTTATCTCTAGACTTAAATTAGAGAATAAGATTGAGATGTCAGAAGGTAGAGTTAAGATAGATATCACTAAATATGGCTATAACAAAATTGTCTCAAAAGGAGATATAGAGATACCTGTTGAAGTAGTCACTAAATATGCTACTAAGAAAGCTATTGAGAAAATTAAAAAAGCAGGTGGAGAAGTAATACTTCTTTATACTAAAGAGACTGGTAAATAATAAGTTGAGTTTTAAAGAGATTTTTTTAAATCGTAGACCAGAGGCTTTTGGAGGCATTGAGTGGTCTCGTGATAAGACTAAAGTAAGTGTCATAGGGATCCCATTTGACAGTACAGTATCTTACAAGCCAGGCACAAGATTTGCTCCTGATCATATTAGAATAGCTTCTCGAAATATAGAGCTTTACAGCATAAGAAATCAAATAGATGTTGAAGAACACGGAATATATGATGAAGGCGATATAGCAGTTGTTCATGGAGATGTTTATCAAACTCTTGATCGAGTTGAAAAGATCGTAAGAGAATTCTCTTCAGAAGATAGATTCTTTATATATGTAGGCGGAGAACACACCATAACTCAAGGAATAATAAAAGGTCTTATGAGAAAAGATCTTGGGGTAATAGTATTTGATGCTCATCTTGATTTCAGAGACGAGTATCTGGGCCTGAGATATAGTCACGCATCTGTGATGAGAAGAGTCTCAGAGCTACTAGGAGGAGGAGCATTATTCTATATAGGTGTGAGAGCATTCTCTCGGGAAGAGCTTAAAGAGATAAGTAAGGCAGGACATGAATATATAACAACAGTTTCTTTAAGAAGAATCGGTCTAAGAGAAGTTATTAAAAGAGTATTAAGATGGAGCGACCGATATAAACATATTTACATCTCTTTAGATATTGATGTAATAGATCCTTCGATGGCTCCTGGAGTAGGAACTCCAGAGCCTGATGGGTTAACCAGCTGGGAATTATTTGATCTATTGAATGAAGTTATTGATGAAAGAGTCGTCTCGATGGATCTTGTCGAAGTAAATCCTCTAAATGATCCTTCTGAGATAACTTCTACACTTGCTGCAAAGATCATTGTAGAGGCGACAGCAAAATATCTCTCACTTAGAAAAGAAAGATCCTGATCACAAAAAAACTTATATTCAGTACTTAAGCTGTTATAATGATATATGTGATTAAAAATATGAGCTCAAATCCTGTGAGCGCACAATGAAGAGAAACATAATAGTGACACATGTAGATGCTGATGGCATAGGCTCTCTAGTTAATATAGTGAGACTGACAAAGATTAGAGAGTACACAGCTTATTTCGTGAATCCTGAGGATCTTTATAATAAGCTTTATGAGATAGCCAGAGACATCAAAGATGTCTCAAGAATATTTATATCTGATCTTGCTCCTAACAGAGATAAGATAAAGGATCTAGTTATGATCTTAAAAGATCTATCTGAAAAAGATGTAGAGATTTTTTGGTTTGATCATCATATATGGGATCCTATGTGGATTGAAGAAATCAAGAACGTTGTCGCAAAACTTTATCTAGACACATCTACATGTGCAACTGGTGTTGTTAAAAATGCTCTAGATCCTAAAGATGATTTTGCTAATGAGCTGGAGAAAATAATATGTTCTATAGATCTCTGGAGATTTGATGATCCTAGATCTCCATGGTTCACAAGAATAGTCTCCTATAAAAACACAGATGATTGGAGAAATCTGGTGGCTTCAAAACTATTAGAGACATATGATCCTTACAAATTTATTGAGTGGGGAAGAAGATTTGTAGAAGAATCTATAGATGAAGAGCTCTCAGAATATGATAAATATCTTAGAAAATCTCAGACTTACAAAATCTCTGATATAACTATAGTAGGAATAGTAAAGAGAGAGAGAAGCAAGATAGGCACAAGTCAGCTTGCTCATTATCTTCTATCAGCTAAAAATGCTGATATAGCTGTCATCATCAGAATAAACGGCTCTATAAGCCTAAGATCTAGAGAGTATAATGTCAGAGAAATAGCAGTCAAATTAGGTGGAGGAGGACATAAACTGGCTGCTGGAGGAAGAGTCAATCTAAGTCTTATAGATAAGATGTTGATGAGAATAGGTTTAGAAAAAATTGTTGTGAAAAAAATTCTCAATATAATAGGAGATATTGTTAGCCAAAAAGCGTCTCACGAAACAGATCATTAGTTGTATTAATATTATAATTTTATAACTTATCATGCTCTCAGAGACAAGCTTTTTATATGTCTCAAACTAATCTAATGTGTGGAGGGGCATCTCGATAGCTTGACTAATACTCATAATATGAATAATGTTGTGTTTAGGGAGATATCAACTGTTATAAACAGAAGATATAGAGCACTGATCTGGTCGTCTAAAGAGATAAAAACAATAGATCTAGATCTTCAGCTTGTGAATAAGATATCTAGAAACATCCTGAGTTTTATAGAAAGATCCTTAGGCAATTCTAGAGATAATTTAGATGTTTTTGAGCCTTATAGAGTTATTAAAACAATAAATGTTAACACAAATCTTAACAAGAAAAATATTGAGACATTATCATATCTATCTCTACTCAAGATTTTATACACAGACCTTCCAGTTAAAATATCTGTTGAAGAAAAAAGACTTGGAAAGACTCTCGTCTGCCCATCGATCTATTATTATAACAGTGGCTATTTCAAGAGAATCATAGGAGGATGTGGTGGGAGAATATGTGATGAAGAGTGTAGTACATACAAGGTTGAGGCTCTCCCTATAATCATGGGGACAGAATTTGATGAAGACATACTAACTTACGAAGAGAATATTGTTGAAGACAGTCTTGATGAGATAGCTTCTGTAGAAGATAGACTCCTCACTATGTTTAATATAAACAAGCTGATTTATCCTGACAATAGTTTAGGAGTGTTAATTCTTAGACTTAAAAAGAGCGAGAGCGAGGCTGTGGAGGTATTTATAAGAGAAGGATTTGATAATGTAGTGATCAGACTGGATCTTAGGAAGCCTTCCTGGGATCTTAATATGTTTCCGAAGAAGATTGTATCAGATATAGAGACTTTAATCACGAATCCTATTAAAAAAGGCTATAAATATGCTCCCAGAGGAGTTCTGTTAGTAGGTCCTCCAGGTGTAGGTAAGAGCGTATTAGCTGAAGCCATAGCATCTGAGATAGGAAAGAAAATTCTTGATCTAAAGCCCTCAGTATATAGATCAATGTGGTATGGCATGACAGAGAAGATATTAGAGAAACTATTGAAAAGCATCACTCACAGAACTGATCTTGCGTTATTAATAGATGATGCAGAGTTCTTAGTGAGTAGAGCTTTAGCTATTCATGAGGTTCATATAAGTGAGATATCTATTCTTCTTAAATATCTGCAGAACCCTGACAGGCCAGTCACGCTCTTAACATCAAATACGCCGACATTGATAGATCAGGCTCTTCTACGTCCAGGCAGAATTGATGTGATCATTGTATTAGGATATCCAGATAGAGAGAGTAGAAGAACTATTATCGAGAATATTCTTAAACAATATGATGTCAAAAACGTCTCAGAAGATCTTATTGAAGAGATCGTGAGAAAGACAAGATGGTTTAACAGTGCTGAAATAGATGCTCTCATAAGAATGGCCTTGTCAAAAGGTGATGGCAGAATAGATATAGAATCTATTGAATGGGCTAGAAAAAGATTTAAAATAGATCCTAACATGAGATCGGCTGAACATCAGTTTCTTAGATGGGGAGTCAACTCACTTAGTAATCTAGTGATCCAATATATACCTGATGAACAAGATATGTGATTCTAAAGAGAAGATCTTGAGAAAACGCTTATATAATTCCATAAGATTATTATGATAGGTGAGCAATACGGAGTACGTGTACGCAACACTTCTTCTCCACAGCGCTGGTAAGGAGATTAATGAAGAGAGCATTAGAAAAGTGCTTCAGGCAGCTGGAGTGGCGATTGACGAGGTCGAGCTTAAAAGAGTTGTCGCAGCTATAAAACAGATTAATATTGATGAGGTTTTGAAACAGGCTTATGGTATGCCTGTTGCAGTAGCCCCGGCTGTTTCACAGACAGCTGCCTCACAACAGACTCAACAGAGTAAAGAGGTTAAAGAAGAGAAGAAAGAGGAGGAGAAGAAAGAAGAAATATCTGAAGAACAGATCGCTGAAGGCTTGTCAGCTTTATTTGGCTGAGAAAAATCATTTCTCTCTCAACTCTCTTAATATTTTAAGTGTTTTCAGATATGCCTCCTCATCTGATGAGACTATAATAGTTTTTATCTTGTCAATATCTGAAAGCTTGAAGCTTAAATCTCTGCCCAAATGATCACTTACATACACACCTAAAGTCTTCGAGAAACCATATGCAGCTGCTATATCAATATTTCTTAATCTTCCTCTCACATCTATAAAAAGTCTGAAATGTCCGAGAGCCGTCTTAACTATGTCAAGAGCTGCTGAACCTAAGGATCTTATCTTAGGTTTATCAAGTCTCTCCCATATCTCATAGAGAAGTTTTAAAGCATCAAGATCATCAACATATGATAGAATTATATTCTCCAAAGATCTTTTTTTAATACTAATTTTCTCATTATTAACATAAGCTGCCTCACCATATATGAAGCTATACACCTTGTCTCTGAAAACTTCTGAGACTACTCCAGTAATGATCTGGTTCTTCTCTTTATCAGCTACGGCAATACTTATAGACGCATATGGAGTGTCAGCAACATAGTTGCTACTGCCATCAAGAGGATCTATTATGAAAATGATATTTGAATCTTCATATGTTTTCACAACACCTCTCTCCTCAGAGATTATGAGAGCTTTATATCCCTTCTCAAAAATATTTTTTATTATAAAATCTTCTAAAATAACATCTATTCTTCTTATAATATCTCCAGTAATGTTTGCACCGACAACTTCGTTCAAAAGATCTTTGTTAGTATTTTCTCTAGCAATTTTACTGGCCTTTATAGCTATCTCAATTATATCTCTATGGATCTTATTAACATACTCTTTATTCAAATCTTTTCATCAAATAACTATTAGAATTAGATTATTATTTTCTTTTGTCATGTTATTAGAGGGTTAGAATATTAAAGAAATAAAGATCTCTAGGCCGATGATATCAGATGAAGAGATTCATGGAATGATCGAGGTGTTAAAAACCGGCTATTTAGCTCATGGAAAGATTGTTGAAGAATTTGAGAAAAAATTTGCAGAAAAACACGGCTGTAGAGAGGGCGTTGCGGTGGTAAATGGCACGGCTGCTCTCGAGATAAGTCTTAGAAGTCTTGGCATAGGATTTGGTGATGAGGTGATAGTCCCAGCATTCACATTTATAGCTACAGCCACGTCAGCGTTATCACTTGGCGCCAGGCCAGTTCTCTGTGATATTGATCCAGATATTTTCACAATAGATCCTAAATGTGTTGAGGAGAAGATTAATAGAAGAACTAAAGTTATAATACCAGTTCATTTATTTGGTCATCCGGCTGATATGGATCCTATCATGAGGTTGGCTAGAGAAAATGAGATTTATGTGTTAGAAGATGCCGCACAGGCACACGGCTCTAAATATAAAGACGTGTCTGTGGGATGTATAGGCGACATAGGGATCTTCAGTATGTATGCTACTAAAAATATTACAACAGGAGAAGGCGGCATGATCCTTACAAATGATATGGAGAAGGCGCGTTTCATAAGGATCTTCAGAGACCAGGGTCAGGTGGGCAAGTATCATCATGAGATCCTTGGTCTTAATTATCGAATGACCTCGTTGCAAGGCATCTTAGGTTTAAAACAATTAGAGAAGCTAGATCTTTTTAATGAGATCAGGAGAAGAAATGCTCTTAAACTTACTGAGAAACTGAGAAAAATCGACTGGCTCAGACCTCCTGTAGAAAAAGAGTGGGGTTATCACGTGTATCATCAATATGTGATACTACTTAAAGATGACGCTCCTATAACAAGAGACGGGTTGAGAGAATATTTAAGAAGAAATGGTGTGGAGACTGCTGTTCATTACCCCACACCTATTAACAGACAGCCTCTCTTTAAAAAATTAGGTTATGCAGAAGATTGTTGCCCGGTCTCTGATTATGTATCAAAAAGAATATTAAGCCTGCCAGTTCATCCGGGACTTACTGATGAAGACATTGATTATATAGCAGAGCTCATATCAAGGATCTAGATTCTCAGGCCTCAAAAGGCTATTTTCATTAGACTTTTCTTGAATAAAAATTATTTTTTCAAATCAAGTTATACGACAGGGTTAGCTGATGGACTATCTCATTTAACGTTTTGTCGTTCTCTGTTTAAATCTTTATTAAAAATCATCTCAGATAATGCTACTCCTCTCCACTCATCATATATATAGTCGTATTTTCTACTATGTATATTATAAAGGATCTCCCAGAACTTCTTCAAGATCTTTATTTTATGATGTATCATATTCTCGAGATTATCCGGTTTCTCTCTTAATAATCTTATGATCTTGAGAATATAATAGCCTACTAATTTTGTGAGAAGATCTCCTATCTCTCCCTCCAAAAGATCCTCTTCTACTCCAGAGATTTTAACATGTCTCCTCACATTAACTTTATTAATCAAAAGATCATTTCCAAGATCAACTGTCTCCTCACCTCTTCTAAAGGCGATGTTTCTTCTCATTGCAAACGCGAATCTTGACGCCTCTATATAGTCGGAATATATATTAAGAGATCTGTCTATGACGATAAGAGATTTCTGAAGATCTATAGGATCTATCTCGTCTCCTACTAATGAAGATGATATGACTGAGGTTATTATAGTATATGAAGATATGTCTGGCAGATTATATCCTTCAGCATCTACATCAAGTTTAAAACATATTTTCGCATCCATCTCTTCTGATAATCTCTCTACAAAATCTATGATCCTTCTCATAAGAATTCTATTAGATCTTTCCAATGATCTTTTGCAGAAAGTCTCTTGAAAAGATCTATAATAGATCTCTCCTCTGATCCATAGTTTATTACCTGTCAGAATAATTATGATAGGATTGATTCTTTTAGGAATTGGCACGCCAAACACGGGAACAGGGATCTTATCAATTTTAAGAGATATTCTTATAGTATTCATATAATCAGCTCTATATAAAATAGATCTTTACACAGCTGTCACCGCTGCATAACCTACTACCCAGTCCTTCTCTCCAGTGACGTCGCCTGAGGTCGCGTACTTAAGTATCTGACCTTTTGAAAAGCCTAGTCTTTTAGCAAGTTCTATAAACAACATTATAGGACCTATTCCACATGCTGTGTGTCCCGTGCTCTCAATATATTTATAAAAGTTCTCCAGATCTAGATTCTCAACATATTTCAGAGCCTCCATATCTTTTCTATAAGCAATTTCATGAGGCTCATAATGTGTCCAGTCAGAAGATGCTATATAAACAAAGTCTCTGCCTAATCTGTTTGAGGCCTCTATAATTGCTTTAGCAAGATCTTTAGCGACCTCTGGTCTCTGAAGCATTATAACTATAGGGATTATCTTAAAATCTCTCCCAAAAATATATTGTAGAAATGGTATCTGAACTTCCACTGAATGTTCACTATAATGAGCTGTAAGATCATCATCAAGATAACTACTGTTTCTCATGATCTCTCTGGCAAACTCTCTATCAACTTCTATAGAGCCTAAAGGAGTCTCCCAGACAACATCTAAAGTTGTTGCAACAAGAGATCCCATGCCAGTGTGATTAGGACCTGCTATGATAAATACTCCCGGGTTTCCGCCTGAGGCAATTTTATAATACACGTGAGAAGCCACCGGTCCGCTGTATATGTATCCCGCATGTGGCGAGATAAAAAGTTTTACCTTAGGATCTCTCGAAGAACTTATCTTAGGAAGATCTCCTGGGCCGAATGGATGTTTAAAAGCCCATTCTATTCTGCTAATCAACTTATCTTTAGATGCCTCATAGAATGTTCCAGCAACAGCAGGATATCTTTTTCTCATAAACACACACTCAGTAACTAATCAGATAAAAAGTATTATTAAAAATTGTTATGGATCAGTTATGTTTAAAGGTTTTAATTCAAAAACGTTTATATGGGTCTAGATATTGACAGGCTTTCTAGAGAAGATATCGCCTGCCACACCAGGTCAAGAGAGATATATAGAGGCGTTGAAAGATCCTAATATAGATATTATAGGGGTCTTCGGACCGACTGGAAGTGGTAAAAGTCTTATAGCATTATTATATGGACTGGATCAGGTTTCAGAAGGAAAATTTGATAAGTTTCTTGTAGTCAGACCTATAGTTAATATTTTAAGCGGATCAACTGTGAGCTCTGATCTTGGTGTAGAGACTTTCAGAGATCTTGCGAGAGAATATGTGTCAGATCTTCTCTCACCATATGTGCCTATAGATTTGTTGCAAGATCTTATTAATAAACAAAAGATCGTGTTTGTAGATCTTCATTATTTAAAAGGAAGATCTTTTGATAAATCACTTATATTTATAGATGATATTCAGAACATGCCTGCTGAAAGCGTCATCGAAGTCTTGATCAGAGTAGGTAATAATAGCAAACTTATTATAGCAGGAGACCCAGTGTTTCAGAGACTTAAGAGAGTTGAGAGAGACTCTTCAGCTATAGTAAGAGAGATCTTAATGAGCGAGGAGAGGGCTAAAGTAATTGATCTTGGTGTAAAAGATGTTGTGAGACCTGGTGCTAAGAAAGGTCTTAAACTATTAATTGAGTTACAGCTTAGAAACAGAAGTCTCAATGAGAATGAGCTTAAGATCTTAGATCTATGTAGATTACATGCGCCAGATGCAGATATAGTGACCATATTTGAATTATCATCTGTAAGAGATCAATATGGGATCCCGAAAGAATCAGTGCCAGATTATGTTATAGTCACAAAAACTCCTGGGAGACTTATTGGGAAAGGAGGCGAGAGGATCCAGGCGATTGAGAAAGAGTCTGGAGGAAAGATAAGAGGATTAGAATTATCATTAGAATTTAAAGATTGGATAAGATCTTTACATCCAGTCTCATGGATTCATAAACATATTATTGAAGCTGATTTTGCAGGACCCCAGCTGAAAGTTGTGATCGATAGAGAGGGGGCTGGAGCATTCATAGGATCAAAAGGTGTTCACATAAGATATCTAGATCAGGTCTTTAGATCTATTTTAGGCGTGGGCGTCATAGTAGAACAGATTGAGAGAGAAGAGGAAGAGGAGAAGAAGAAAAAGAAAAAGAAATAGATGAATGATATTGAAAAGATCTTTTAAAATATGTTTTTTTATAAATCCTGTGGCAGGCATAGGTGGAGAGCCTGGTCTTAAAGGAAGCGATTATGTAGATATTAAGAAGCTTATTTCTGAAGGATATAGATTCACATCATATGATAAAGCAAGAAGATTTTTAGAATCTCTAGATAAAGATGTGTTTAAGAACGTGATCATGATAACTCCACAAGATCCTATGGGATGCAGCATTGTTAAAAGTTTTCAAAATATCTTTCAAGAGGTAAGATGCGTATCTCTCGAGAAAGAACTTGTCGATGGTCTTACCACCAAAGATCATACCATAGAATTTGTTGAGAAACACTCGAGAGAATGTGAAATAATTGTTCTTGTAGGTGGAGATGGGACTGCCAGAGATGTTTCAGAGGCTCTCAAAAGATCTGGTCGTGAAGATATGTTAGTCTTAGGCATACCAGCTGGAGTAAAAGTTTATAGCGGGATATTTGCTATAAGCCCAGAGATGTCAGCATATGTATTGACATCATATATTAGAGATGAGGCTACAGTTGTTAAGAGACCTGTTATTGATGCTGACGAAAATAGCTTAAGAGAAGGATCTTTAAACATAAGATTCTTTGGAGAGCTTAACACAATATTTGTACAAGGCCTAATCCAGGATGTTAAATCGTCAACGACATATGCCGACCTTGATTATGAAGGTGTCGCCAAATATTTAGATGAGATCATGAGCGAAAATAAAGAGACTCTTTATTTAATAGGTCCTGGAGGAACTTTGAAAAAAATATTTGAGTATCTATCTATTGAAAAGACCGCTTTTGGTGTCGATGCTTTATATGATAAAAAAATTATTGGAAAAGATCTTTCTAGCAAGGAGATTAAAGATCTAGTTAAAAAATTTGGGAAAATAAAAATCATATTAACTCCAATTGGAGGAACAAAATTTCTGATTGGAAGAGGTAATCAACAGATTACTCCAGAGATCTGGAAGAGAGTCAGCAGAGAAAATCTGATCATAGTGACAAGTCTCAGCAAGATAGGAAAAGATTATAAATTGTATATTGATACTGGCGACAAAAATGTTGATCTAATGTTAAAGGGTTTTGTAAAAGCTTTGATAGGTTATAGAGAGGAAATCATCATCAGGCTCGTTCCTTCATGGCTCTCAGAATAATACTGCTCTTGCAGATCATGATGTTAATTATTTTAAATCTTCTTATAACGAATCATTATTGTGGAGACAGTTTTGCAACCAAAGATCTTTGTTGACGAAAGAGAGAAAAGTTCTGGAGTAGCTGATCATTTGATTAAATTGGGTGCCTATATAGAGTTTAAAATGCTTGAGATAGGAGACTATTTATTTGGAGACCAGATTGTTGAGAGAAAAAGAATAGATGATCTTGTGAGAAGCGTTTTTGATAAAAGAATTTTCGACCAGATCAAGAGAGCTTCTGAGGTATATGATAAGATCTTTGTGATTATAGAAGGATCTCCAAGAAAAATTAAAGAGCTTACAGATAGATGGAAAGCAGTTTATGGCGCATTAGCATTTATAGCTCAACAAAATAATGTCTCCATTTTATATACTTCGGATGTTGAAGAGACAGCTTATTTAATATTCTCTCTAGCATCTAAAATTAATGCGAGAAGCCCCTCTAGAGTCATTAGAAAAGAGAAAAAACCTATGACAGACGACATAAGAGAATGGCAGGAGTATATCGTTCAATGTCTTCCACACGTGGGTCCTAAGCTCTCTGAAAAACTTTTAGAGACATTCGGCTCGGTACAGAAGATTTTTAACGCCTCAGCCTCAGAGCTTAGTAGAGTAGAAGGTCTCTCAGAGGAGAAGGCTCAGGATATCGTAAGGATCATTAGAAGCTCTTATGAGCCTAGAAATAAAAGTAGAAACAAGCCTTTGTTCTAGAAATAACAGTTTTGTTCTCAGTATATTCTCGACAAATATATATTATCTTTATCATATATAATCTTTACTCTAGCCTCAACATCTTTTTCTAACTCTTGATCTGTTAATATAGTGACGACTCTATTTTTCGCATATCCTATATACTCTCCTCTTAGCCATCCAATTGAATATATTTTGACGACTACTTTATCTCCTATCTTCATAGGTTTTGGAAGAGGGTTATCAGGCTTAACATCAAAATCTTGCGGACTGATTTTTAGTTTCACACCTGTTTTCTTCTCTAAAACATTTAGAAAGTTATAAAAATGATCCCAGCTAGGCTCATCAACTCCGGAGATTCTTCTGCCTCTCTTATGAACAATATATTTCTGAACACCTAATATCGGAGAGCTATTATTTCTAATATTATCTTTAGCCCACAAAACTATCTCTTCTATATCATGATCGTTTACTCCAGGGATCCATACAGGAGTCAACATTATGTCTATACCTATATTGTTTGCGTAAATTATCATTTCAAGGACTTTTTTAATATCATATTTGTCAGTGCCTGTCAACCATGAGGCTTTCAAAGGATCTAGGCTGTGGACTGAGACATTAATTCTTGTCAAACCAGCATCCCTAAGATCTTTTATAATTCTCTCATTCAATACTCCTCCGTGTGTCTCTACAGCTATCTCTCCAATTCTTTCTATCTCTCTAAGTCTCTGTATAAGATCTATTATCTTGGGATGTAGAAGAGGCTCTCCGACGCCGTCAATTAATATATGAATTCTCCTAGATCTTTTGAAACTCATCACGTATTTAACCCAATCAATAAGATGATCAATATTAACTATAAATTCAGCTACTCTACTCCTGCTGTTAGGACCTGCATCAACAGAACAAAATATGCAAGAAAGATTACATGCTGTGTAAGGTCTCACCTGAAGAAGATTAGTTCCTCTATCAACAATGCCGAAAGCTATGTGACCAACAAGTGGCATAGGATCATCTATCCATACAATTTTTCTCTCGATATTTGTGATTTTCTCATTGACTTTTATATTACCCATGAGATCCCATTATAAGAAGTTTATTTGAGAAAGAATAAACTTTCATGAAACATATTCTCTTTAATTTATTAGCCTCCTGCGAACAATGGCATTATAAGGATCTCGTCGCCATCGTTAAGAATCTGTCTTTCTTTTGGGAATCTATAGTTTACATATACAACTCCTTTTGATTTTATCTCTTCTAACTCTTTTGATATAATCTCAACAAGATCTTCAATTGTCGCATCATCATTTAACTCATAAACTCTTTCACGTCCCATCTTCTCAGCAAACACAGATATGAATTTTACTATAACTTTTTTCATTGATATTACTCCTTGAAAATTTATAACAAAAAATCTTTAATTTATTTGTTAATAAAGCTAGATCAATTTTATTATGAAATATTTATTATTTTATTAATAAAAACATTTTCTGAAAAGGTGTTTTGTTATGCCTGGAGGATATATGGGCAGAGTTTTAAGAGTCGATCTTTGGAGTGAAAAAGTTTATATAGAGTCTTTGCCTCCAGAGAATGTTTTGAGAAAATGGTTAGGAGGCAGAGGTCTAGGAGTCTATTATATGTTGAAAGAAGTTAATCCTAAGATAGATCCTTTCAGTCCTGAGAATAAGGCTATAATTGCTACAGGACCTATAACAGGTGTTTCAGGCATACCTTCTGCAGGTAGATGGGCTTCAGTAACAAAGTCTCCATTAACTAACTCTATACACGACTCTCAGAGCGGCGGTAGATTCGGGCCTGAGCTAAAGTATGCAGGTTTTGATCTTGTGATTATTGAAGGCAGAGCTGAGAGACCTGTTTATCTATGGATTCATGATGGTAAGGCAGAGCTTAAAGACGCTGAACATCTCTGGGGCAAAGATGTTCATACAACTACTGATATGATCATAGAAGAACTTACGCCAGTAGTAGGTAAAGATGAAGCTAGAAAAATATCTGTTGCCTGTATAGGTCCTGCAGGAGAGAATTTAGTTAGATTCGCCTCTATAATGAATGATAAAAACAGAGCTGCAGGACGTGGTGGCCACGGTGCTGTGTGGGGCAGCAAGAATTTCAAAGCTATTGCTGTGAGAGGTCATATGAGGCCTCCAATAGCTGATGAGGCTAAGTTCAAAGAAGTAGTTATGAAATCAATGGATCTTATAAAGAAATCTCCTGTGACCAGCGAAGGTCTGCCTAAATATGGCACAGCTGTTCTTGTAAATATAATAAATGCTCATGGAATATTTCCAACAAGAAACTTCCAGACAGGTGTCTTTCCAGAGGCTGAGAAGATTAGTGGTGAAACTATTGCAAGAGATATAATGGATTGGGAGAGGCAGAAGGAGGAGATATGTGAAGGATGTCCAATTGGTTGTGCAAGATATACTAGAATTACCAAGCCTCCTTTCACCGGTGAGGGAGGAGGTCCTGAGTACGAGACTGTCTGGGCTCTCGGTGCGCAGACTGGAACAGGAGATCTTGCTGCTGTCTCTAAAGCTAATTATTTATGTAATGAGCTAGGTCTTGACACTATATCGATGGGTCATGTGATAGGTACTTTTCTAGAGCTGGTTGAGAAAGGCAAGATTCCTTCTGAGAAATTAAGAGGATTAAAAGCCACGTGGGGTAATGGAGAAGTCTTGGTAGAGCTTGTGTGGAGAACCGCATATAGATCTGGTGTTGGTGATGATCTTGCTGAAGGAGCCTTAAGACTTGCGAAAAAATATGGAGCGCCTGAGCTTGCTATGGTTGTGAGAGGACAAGAGCTTCCAGCATATGATCCTAGAGGTGCTCAAGGACATGGTCTTGCATATGCCACTAGCAATAGAGGAGGATGTCATCTAAGAGCATATATGATATCACCAGAGATACTTGGTATACCAGTTAAAGCAGATAGATTCTCAACAGAGGGCAAGGGTAAGATGGTTAAAGAGATGCAAGACGCTTTCGCAACTATTGACAGCATGATCGTATGTAAGTTTGTCACCTTTGCATATTATGTTGACATGTTAGCAGAACAAGTATCAGCTGTGACAGGCTGGAATGTGACTCCTGAAGAGTTTTATAAGATCGGTGAGAGAATTTATAATGCCGAGAGAGTATTCAATATATTAAGTTTTGGTGATGGCGAAGAATATGATACTCTCCCCAAGAGACTTTTAGAAGAACCTATGCCAGAAGGTCCTGCGAAAGGACATGTTGTAAGACTTAAAGAGATGCTTCCAGAGTATTATGTCGCAAGAGGATGGATGAAAGGTAGACCTACTAGAAAGAAGCTCGAAGAATTAGATCTTAAGTGGCTCGCTGATAGACTTGAGGAGGAGGGTCTTCTCCCAGGCTGATATTAAAAAAGATCTTTTTTAATGATAATCTCTATTTTTTCATTTTGAGGTAAGATTAATATGAAAATAGGTGATTGGTATTTTAAACAGAGAGAGGATTCTTCTCCTAAAGAGCTTATTATTGAAGTCTCGACCTATTGTAATCTTCAGTGTATACATTGTTTTAGATATGCCTCTGATAATCTGAGATATATAAACATGAGTATTGAAAATTTTAAGAAAATAATTGATAACGCCCTGAACTCTGGTGTTAAAAAGATTGTTTTCTCAGGATGGGGAGAACCTACTATGAATCCTTATATATTAGATATGTTATATTATGTTAAATCAAAAGGTTTTTCAACTGTTTTAAACACTAATGGCGTCAAACTAAAAGATCTGGCGTTAGATCTTGTGAAAATAGGAGTTGACGAGATTTATATTAGTATAGATGCTGTAGATATAATGCTCTATGAAAAGATCAGAAGATTAGGAGATTTATCAATTATATCAAGAGGTCTCGAGATCCTTTCTGATCTGAAAAAGAGAAGCGATTCTTGGAAACCTGTTGTAAAAACTATATTCACAATAACGAGACTTAATATAGATCAGATCTCTAGACTTCTTGATTATGCAGTGGAGGCTGGGATATCAGAGATTTATTTAAGTTTCTATATTCCTTATCCAGGCAGTGGTAAAGACATAAGCTGTCTAGATGATAAGAGATGTATAGATCTTCTGCGCAAAGAGTTTGAGAAAATAGCTGTCAAAGCCATAAACATGCCTGTAAAGATCTGGCGTCCCAACATCTCTTCATACACATCTAGAATATGTCCATTTGCTCAAAATAAGGCTTTATTTATAAGAGCTGATGGCAGGGCAACACCATGTATTTATATGGCTTATACATGGACCACGATTATAAGCGGCGTCAAAAGAAAGATCTATGAGTATATTCTGGGAGATGCATTAAATGAAGATCTGAGAGAGATCTGGAGGAAATATAATAACATGTACTTCAAATTATATTTTAATTATATGCCTTCATGTATAGACTGTGAGCTGGTTAATTGGTGTAGTTATACCTTATCTTCAGAAAACGATTGCTGGGGGAATACACCTAATTGCTCACATTGTCCATATCACTATAGATTCTCATATTGCCCTCTCTAATATTTTGAAACCAAAATATTGTCTAAAAAGGTTCATGATCTATGTGTTGTCTAGCTGGTCTCCTATTTCTATACTCCCTCTAATTTTATAGATGTCCATATTCTGTCGATTCTCTCTAAGTGTTCTTTTGATAGTCTCCAGCCTATGCTCCCTATATTATCTATCAAATGCTCTTCTTTAGTTGTATTGAAGACTGGAAACACATTCTCTTTAATTAAAAGCCAGTTGAGAACCACCTGAGCCGGTGTTCTTCCGATCTCTGAGGCTATAGTCTTGATCTCGTTGACCAGAGGCTGTATAGCCTCTATAATCTCTGGTCTGGCAAGTCTGTACCATCTATATTCATCTCTGATCTCTCTTCTACCGATCAAAAAGCCAAGAGCCAAAGGATCGTACGCCTGTATAGCTATATTCTCCTGGATCATATATGGCATAAGCTCTTTCTCAATCTCTCTATACAATAGATTATAATGAACCTGATTAACAGCCACATCAGTTTTCGAGAGATGCTCTCTGGCAGCTCTTAACATTGGAAGAGGAAAATTGCTCACACCAATATATTTTATCTTGCCCTCACTCCATAACTTCTCCATCGCTTTCAAAGTCTCTCTAAGAGGAATATAATGATGAGGCCAATGAATAAGATAAAGATCTATGTAACTAGTCTCAAGTCTTCGAAGACTTCCTTCAGCTGATTTGATCACGTCGTCATATCTCAGATGATCATATGAGACTTTAGTTGTTATAAAGATCTCTTCTCTCTTAAAACCTTTAATAGCTTTACCAATGATCTTTTCAGAGAGACCGGCTCCATAACTCTCGGCAGTATCTATTGCATTGATCCCGAGCTCAATAGCCTTTCTAATAATTTTTACAGCCTGCTCCTCAGAGACTATAGTAGGCGTCCCAAACTCCCATGAACCTAATATTAAAGGAGATATCTTTTCTCCAGTCCATCCCAGAGTTCTTCTCTCAATCAAATTATACACCTTAATAAAATTGTTAACAAGAGAATAAATATAGATCCAATGTCCATTTCAAAGATCTTCATAATAAAAACATTATCGCTTACTAATTTATCTAAATTTATTATTTTTTAACTATATTTTCAAGAATATCATAAGTTATAAGACTGTCAAAAAACATTATATACTTTTTATAATAAGCATTTTCACGCTGCCATTTTTAGGTCCTGCAGGATTTTTCTATCTATTTATCATATTTTTAATGTCCATAGCGGTATTATATGCAATTGGTCGCGACATACCTGAGAACTTTAGATCAAATGTTAAAATTGAGAATGATAAGTTTCTCCTGCCTAAAACACTTAAGATAGAGATCGGCATAGTATTATTAGATTATTATCAGAATGGGGAAAACACTATATTTAAAATAGATCTTGTTTTTAGAAAGTTTATTATCACAAATGCTATAGATTTTAATGAGTTATGTGTAGACAGTTTTATAATTATACAGAACCGCGGATATATTCATGCTCGTGCACCAGGTCTCAGAGTCATTAATAAAAATATGAGGGCGCTGTAATATTATGTCTAGATCCTTCGAAAACTCCTCTGAGAAATATCATGTTAAGTATCAAAGATGAGCGGTTTGGCGAGGTCTTTGGAGAGGTCTCTACTTCTAGAGGAGGTTTTGTCGGAGAAATAAGATGGATTCATAGCTCTCCTCGTGTTCATAATATGATATATGATGAGAAGAGCGGTGTCTATAGAGTTGTTGAAGAATATGTTTAGAAGCCTAGGGTCAGGTCGGTTAGATTTGAGATTTGTGGAGAAAGTCCGAATATAAAGAGATGTGTGACTCTGGTTGATAGTGATAGAGTTAATAAAGAGGTTGTAGGAAGCATCTCAGGGCTTGAGAATTAGAAGAATTATTTTTGTTCTTGAAGATAACATTGAGAGCTTAAATGAGCTGAGAAAAAATAGCTGTCAACGGAGTAGTCGGCTATGTCGACAATAAGATCAAGACGAGACTGATCATTGATGTCCCTATAAGCATATACGTCATCAATGAATCATTCCTATGAGTTATGTAGCCACATCGTCATCTAGATATCCAAGACATCAACTTCTCAAAATCTATATTTCCTCCTGTGACCATGACAATAGTCTTCTTACCCTGGATCTTATCTTTCAACTTATTTAATGCAGCTAGAGAGGCGGCTCCCGAAGGCTCAGCAATTAAGCCTTCAGTCTCTATTAACAGTCTTATAGCATTAATTATCTCTTCATCTGATACTAATACTATATCATCGATCTTATCTTTTAAGATATTAAAAGGTAGCTCATAAGCTTTTGCTGTTGCAAGCCCTTCTGCTATCGTCTCTGCACGTCCAGTGCTTACAAGCTTCTTCTCTCTCCACGAGAGATAAAAACTTGATGCGCCCTCAGCCTGTACTCCAAATACTTTAATCTCAGGATCCACATTTTTCGCAACAACAACAGCCCCACTAGCTCCAGAGCCTCCTCCAATAGGATTAATGATCACATCTACATCAGGAAGATCCTCAATATTCTCCAGATGCATAGTAGCTACTCCAGGATATAAAAGAGGTTCATTCACAGGGTGAACATATAACATACCTTTTTCTTGAGCGATCTTCTCAGCATACTCTCTAGCTTCCTCAAAGACTCTTCCATAAAAAATTATCTCGGCACCAAGATCTTTTAAAGCATCTATTTTAACCTTCGATACGTTATGAGGCATCACAATAACAGCCTTGACACCGTGAATTGATGCGGCATAAGCAATAGACTGTGCATGATTACCGGTGGAGGCTGTTATAACACCTTTTTTAAGTGCCTCATCAAGTTTATTGCTTATATAATATACTCCTCCCCTGACTTTAAAAGATCTTGTTATCTGAAGATTCTCTAGTTTAAGATAGACGTCTAAGCCGAAGATTCTTGATAATTTTCTTGAATATCTCAGAGGAGTTCTTATAACATATTTATATACTATTGATCTGGCCTTGAAAACGTCTCTTAATTTGAAAAATGTCGTCAATATAATCGCCAGATAAAAGTTTGTATATATAAATAAATATTATGTATTTATTAGTTCGACTTATTCTAAGTTATATATAAGTAATGAATACTTCTTTATTGAGAACATGATTTTTAGAAGAGGTGATGCTGTATAAAGATACTTATTAGAGACGCCATCATAACAACATTTGATCATGATAATACTTTCATTGAGAAAGGCTATTTATATATCGTTGACGGGGTCATAAGATTATTAGGAAGAGATCAGCCTCCGGAGGAGCTTGAGTATCCAGATATAATTATGGTCGGCAGAAACAGGATTGTTGCTCCAGGATTTATAGATGTATTCTCTGATCTTTTTTCTGATCCTCTGAAATATTTCATTAAAAAACTAAAAGATCATAAACAGATCACTGAAAAAGATCTTTTGACAACTCTAAGCGACAAAGATCTTTTCTATATAATTAGTTTTGGCGTAATAAAAAAGATGTTAAGAGGATTCACGACAATTGTGACATCATTATCAAAATTAGATCCTGTGATTAAAATGCTTGATCTGATCAGTGAGAGGATTATTGTTCTACTAGATCTTGATCATATGTCTAGAGAAGAAGCTCTTGATTATTTCATAAGATCTAAAAGATGGCATAACTATAAAAAACTGTTGAAAATATCAGTAATGACTGGAAGAGAAGATCTTTTTAAAGAGCTGAGCCCTCATGTTCCTCGTGAGATGCCCATAGTGATCAAAGGGAATTTATGTATAAAAGATCCTGTGGAAAGAAAAATTATAAGATTAAATCCGAAAGACCTTTCATGTGATAATTATCCGATAATATATACAGATGAAGAATTGTTTAATCAGATGATCACAACAGGATCTAGAAAAGATCTTTTGATCTTATTCGGATCAGGATCTAAAGGATATATTGATTATAGAAAGATTCTTAGGACATATGATTATAATATAATGATGTCTTTAATGACAAGAGTAGGGTCAGAGATCTATAATACAGCGTCAGGATCTATAGAGCCTGGACGTTTAAGTGATGTCGTTATATATGATCTTTCGGAAGCTCCTTTGATAGCTCCCAGCATAGATCTTAATATAATATCACAGATAATTCTAGAGGAACAGCCTAAGATCGAGACTTTAATAGTTGGAGAAGAGATAGTTATAGATGGAGGAGAGCTACTTAGCGTCGGAAGAGATTTTTTTGAAAAAACAAGATCAAGATTTATAGAATTATTCTCAGAATTATCTAAATGAGGATAATAACATGTTAAATAGATTCCGCGAGAGTTTTAAAAGATTTGTCAGACCAGTGGCGAAGTCTCTGATCAAGATGGGGGTTTCTCCTAATAAAGCAACATTAATAGGTCTATTTATAGCATTAGCAACACCATTTTTAACATATTATTACAAATACTCAGGTCTTCTGATAGGCCTGATCCTTTCAGCATTATTTGATGCTGTTGATGGAGAGATCGCTAGGATCAGTGGTAGAACGAGTCTTTTAGGAGCTTTTCTAGACTCTTTTTTTGACAGAATATCTGATGTGTTATATTTATACTCGTTGTATTTCATAGGCGTCTCATTAGACATTATATTGATACTTACAGTCTTAAGCATATTGATCAGCTATGCAAGAGCTAGAGGAGAGGGGCTTGGAGTGAGAGTAGAAGGAGTAGGTCTTATGGAGAGAGGTGAAAGAATCATTTATCTAGTAATATTGGTCTTTTTATCAGCATTTTATGAGAACATATTAATCCCAGGATTATATGTTCTAATGATTCTTTTGTTATATACTTTAATAGAGAGAGTATACAACATATCTTTAATACTATCAAAAAAGAAATGAAAGATCCTCGAAAGAATTATATTTTAATTTATCTCATAATATTATCAATAGGGCTGGTGATTTCATGTTCACAATATCTCATTCAGACGGCTCTTTTATCAAAAAAATCTTTACAATAGCAATTTCTCCACTAGAAGTTATTCCTCTAAACGTGTCTACTGATGGAATAAATATTCTAGGGATCTCTCCAGATAAAATGATCCTTATAAAAATATCAGTTCCAAGTTTAGTCTTTGAAGAATTTAATCTTAGTAGTGAAGCAAAGCTGTTTCTTGAGAAGGAAGATCTTAAGCTTGCTGTGAAGAAAATCAGTAAAAGAGAGAGAGTTAGAATAGAGTATAACGAAGGTGATAGAGATCTTAAGATGACAATTTTTAATCCAAAGACAGGTGTAGAGAAGATTCAGATGATACATATAAGAGAAGAGGGGGAGGAGCCTCCTGGAGAGATTGATATAGATCTTGAGACAGAGATTCAGATGACAAGCGACTCATTAATTAGTCTAGTACGAGATGTGGCGACAGTCTCAGACGAGATGGAGCTTTCAATTCAAAAATCAAAACTGAAGATCCGTTCTGTAGGAGATTTAATGAGATATGACACAACACTTGAGGAGGGAAGAGGAGTCATGAGCATCTCAAGCAAATCAGAAGCTGTAGTATCTAAATACTCAATAGATCTTCTCAAGACAGTTATCAAAGGAATACCTAAGAACACTGTTATAACAATAGGATTCGGTCCTTCAAAGCCTATGAAGATCTATCTGCCTCTAGAAGGAGGAGCTGGAGCAACCTTCTGGATAGCACCTAGAGCATAATCTTCTTATTTCTCCCAATACTCTCTGGTTCTATAAAATTTTGTCTCAGCCTCAATTATAAGCCTCAGCAACTCTCTCTCATCGTTATGTTTAGATAATATTCTTCTAGCAGTCTCAGGCCCTATTCCTGTGCCAGCCAAGACATATAATGCTTTTCTGCCGTTAGAAGCTATTAAAGACGCAGTCTCTCTCAACATTTTTAAAATCTCTTTTTCTTCATCAGATAACGAAGAGAATGTTTTCACAAGACTATTACCCGTGCTAAGAGATCTTATCATCTTCTTAACGATCATGCGACTTCTCTCATCTCTATATTTGTTATATGCCAACAAGACTGATCCACATCTCTCACATGTGAGAGGATCCTGAAGATCTTTTATTTTTCTCGTGAATACGTGGCCACACATCAGACATATAAGCTCAACCTCTTTTTCATATAATCTTCTTTTAACAATCTCAATCAAAAGATCCTCTGGCAAAAATCTTTTTTCAAAAACTCTATTGAATCCTGATAAAACCTCTAGAGACGCTCTAGCAAATATCGAAAGATCATCTTTTCTATCTCTTATGATCACAGGAACATTTCTACTCCAGATCTTCTCTAGAAAATCATATAAAACATCTACATCAAAAAGCTCTTGCAACGCCTCGTTAAGAGCCTCTCTCCATATTATAGTGTCTCTATAGAAATCAGCATATTTCTTAGCTTCTTTAAGAGAGACCTCCTTCTCTAAGGCCCCCATCTTTCTTGCTACAGAGACTATATACCATCTCATGTCATCAGAAGACTCAATAGATTCCTCAAGGATCTTTATTAAATCATCTTTAGAAATCTTCTTAGACAAGACATCTGACAAAACAATAGGATCAACATTTTTATCAGATATCAAAACAACAGCATATGAGGTTGATCCAGATATAGTCTTGATGCCATAGATTTTTCGTATCATATTCTGAATATAATATGATAATGCTCTATTTCCTCTAGTACCTAGACATGGATACATGAATATATAATGATAGCCCTCTTCATCAGAATATTTCTCAACAAAAATCTTTTTATCTCCAAGCTCAAAATCTTCTGAGACCTTTGCCTCTTTAGAAAGGATCTCTCTGAGATACTCGTAATATCTATCTTCCCAAAACATTTTAGAAGGTTTAAGATCTTTTATAACAAGATTGAGCAGAGAACATACCTCTCTAGCAACATTTCTCTCAACAGGTATCTGTTGACCAATCCATCTAGGGATCTTTCCTTCAAATTTTTTAGCAGGCTCAACAAAGATCTTGTCTTCTTCAATATTAAGAACTCTCCACAAACCTCCTGCTAAAACAAATATCTCGTCTGGATTCAAAGATCTTATGACAAACTCCTCGTCTAAAGCTCCGATCTCTTTTTTATCAAGAGTATTTATAACATCATATTTTTTTGTATCTACTATCATAGTCGTCGAATAATAATATATTCTTCCTCTTCCAGTAGCTTCTAAAAGACCATCCTGATCTTTTCTAATCATTCTCATGTCCATCATAAATCTTAAAAGCTCATCTAAGATCTCTTCTGAAAGATCTTTGAAACAATAAGATCTTTTTATTATACTCATGATCTTTTCTTTAGAACTTTTCTTATACTGAAGCAGTATTCCTACAACCTGATGCATCAAAACATCAAGAGGATTTCTTCTGATCAAAGGTTTCTCCAAAAGATCTTTTCTTCTACTAGCCTCCTCACCTCTTCTAGCAATAACGATGCTCTCAGCAATATCAAATATGTTTCTAGATGTAACTACGAAACCTTTTGAAATCTCTTTCTCACGATGACCACTTCTACCTATTCTCTGAACAATCTTTGTCACTTGTCTAGGAGATCTCACCTGTATCACGTTTTTCAGAAGACCGACATCTATGCCTAACTCCAGACTTGAAGTGGCTATCACAGCATCTATAGAACCCTCCTTCAGCTTCCTCTCGGCTTCAAGCCTCTTATCTTTAGACAAAGATCCGTGGTGAACATATATTCTGAGACCTCTAGAAGATAATAAAGATCCTAAATGCTCAGCCTCATCTCTAGTGTTCACAAATATAAGCACAGGCTTCTCAATCTTCTTCAAAAGATCTTCGATAGCCTCCACGTAGATATTCTCATCATTATCGCCAGACGATGATGGCAAGATCACGTCTACATCAAAATTCTTCTCTGAAGAGACGTCAATGACATCATATCTTCCTCCAACTCCTGACAGGAATCTTCCTACAAGATCTGGCTCTCCGATAGTTCCTGAGAGACCTATCCTCATAAAATCTTTAGAGAAATCTTTCAGCCTCTCTAAAGCAACAGAGACCTCACAACCTCTCTCATCATCTATAAGCTCCTGGATCTCATCTATTATCACATAAGAAATGTTATATAGGAAAGATTTTAGGTCCTCATTTATCAGTATATACTGAAGACTCTCAGGTGTCGTTATAAGCATTATAGGAGGATTCTCTCTGATCCTTCTTCTCTCATTATATGAGGTGTCTCCATGCCATATGGCTATCGAGAGATTAAATGACTCAAACAATTTATATAATCTGTCAAAAAGATCTCTATTTAATGCTCTTAGAGGCGTTATATATAGAATCTTTATTGGATTAAGATCTTTTCTACTCAAAATCATTATTAATATAGGCATCAATATGGCAAGAGTTTTGCCACTGCCAGTCGGAGCAATAACAAGAAGATCTTTTTTATAAGAATTTTCTGAATAAAATCTTCTTCTGAAATAATCAAGAACTTTCTTCTGAACTAGAGTAAGCTCTTCATAACCGAATATCTCTCTTATACTCTCAAGAATCTTTTTTTCAAAATCTGTCGACATCTTAAGAGCTGACTGCCTATTAAAATATTATGATGAGAAAATTTAACTAGAGCTTTTCTTACTCTTCTTCTTTCTACTAGTCTTCTCAGAAACAATTTTTTTCTCAATCTTCTCTTCAGCTACTGAGACACTCTTTTTAAGCGCCCTGGTTGTTTTAGCTTCTCTCCCAAGGATCTTGCTTGCCTCCTCTATAGAGATCAAGCCTTTCATAAGCTGATCCCACGTCTCTGTAGCTCTTATCATAATATCTATCTGTTCTATTGTGAAGCCTGCCTCCTCTTCCTCAACCTCTTCAACTTCTCCTATGCTCTCTTCTTCTTCATATTCCTCGATCTCTTCTTCGCTCATGTTATCGCCTGGCAATTAAAATTTATTATGGAGAATGATATAAAAATTTTTATAAAAGATCTAGAGGTTTCCGAAGGGAGGTATTATAATTATTTCTCTAACTCTTTAATGATCTCTTCTAGTAATCTCTTATCTATTCTTCTCTCAAAGATTATCATTATATTTCTTGTGTCAAGAGGTTTTATCTTGTCAATAACTACTCTTCCTCTTATAAAATCGCTCTCTCTTTTAGAGGGGACTATAAATTCTTTACCTTTTCTCTTGGCGTAGCTATAAAATTCGTTGTAGTTATTTAATATTCTTATGGCATCTCTCATATCTTCTGATTCAAAACCTAGCTTCTGAGAGAGTCTCTCAATAATTTTTATTCCATTCTCAATATCACACTCGATATATGGATATCCCAGATGTTCACCTAAGACTATTTTTCCTGTCATAATAAGATGCTTCCCTTCTCTCATGTATATCTATTAAGAAACTCAATTATTTTTTTATACATTTTCTTTCTATTCTCATCTTTTCTGATAGAGTGACCCTCATCTGGGAATATAAGAAGATCATATGTTCTCCCAAGTTCTTTAAGTTTCTCACTCATCTGATATACTTCTTCAACTGGACATCTAGGGTCGTTAGCACCGTGAATAAATAATACTGGAGCTCTTATGTTTTCAACAAAAAAGATCGGTGATCTATCATAGAATTTCTCCGGATCCATTTTAATAGAGTCATATCTCTTCAGATAATCAGCCTCGTTCTGATATTCTGTGTACCAGTTGTAGAAGCCTACTATAGCAACTCCAGCATCCCATTTGTCAGATGCTTTTGTCAGAGCCATTCCTGTTAAATATCCTCCGTATGATGCTCCTAAAACTATTATCTTCTCTGACCCTATAGATCTTGCGTATTCCCCGGCATAAACCACATCAAGAAGATCTCCTCCGCCAAGATCTTTATCATTTAAATGTTGAAATGTTCTTCCATATCCAGTGCTTCCTCTATAATTAGGCATTATAACTGCATAGCCGTGTAAAGCTAACAGTTGTGAAAGTGGGCTCCAGATGTCGGCGGCGTTTGCATCAGGTCCTCCATGTATATTTATGACTGTCTTTCTATTCCAATCTCTCGGGAAATATGCTATGGCCTCTATAGTTCTACCATCAAAAGTCTTGTAATAAACTGTCTCAGCTCTGACAAGTCTTCCTTTGAGAGGTTCTGGCGTGTTGTCGATAACAATCTCGTTATTAACGATCAGATTGTTAGGCGTGTCAGAGAGACTTTTTACATATGCAATATTTCTACCAAAAATCTCGTATTCAACAACCCCATAATCTATCGTCTCGATCTTGTCTCTACTCATCTTTTTCAGAGCATATCTGCCACGCTCATATTCTATAAATAATATTGAGTTGTCATAATAGCCTGGGTCGTATTTCTCTTTATCATTTCTGTAGACCCATCTCCAGCTCATAGTTGAAAGATCGTATTCACCGATGTCATACCACTCATCTTTATTTGATGAGAAAAGGATCTTTTTATTGTCTCTGTCAACATCTCCAAGCTCTATTTCAGCATTGTCAAACTTCAGTAGCAGTCTATCTTCTCCTGATGATATGTTTATCATTCTCATCTCAGTCTCATAGATACCTTTTATATACACGATCTCTTTATTACTCACCCATTCGAATGAAAATATAGGATCCTCCCATCTGGTCAGCTCCTCGATCTCTCCATCTCTCCATACATATAACTGTGAAGGTTTTCCATCTCTATTAGATGAGAAGACTATCATGCTATCATCAGGACTGAAACGTGGGCTGAGATGATAATGAGAAGGATCATTTGTCAGCATGATCTCTTTATTATTGTAAAGATCTCTGAGAATGATCTGATAATTCTCATCACCATCTCTATCCTTCCCATAGACGATTAGATCGCCCTTATTAGAAAGATCTGGGAATAAATAAGAGTCTTTTCCATCTGTAAGCTTCTGAATCTTCTTTTCATCAAGATAATAAAGAAACACATCCCACTTCCCATCTCTATTCCAATTAAAAGCTAGAAGATCTCTCTTCTCAGAGCCGCTCAGATTAAGAACAGTCTTTACTTCAGCAATTATCTCAACAAGATCTATGCTCATAAAACAATACACCAGATACTATTAACATAAAAAAGTAAAAACATTAAAAGATACATTATAAATAGAGGGTCCGTGGCCTAGTCAGGATAAGGCGCCGGCCTCCGGAGCCGGAGATCCCGGGTTCAAATCCCGGCGGGCCCGCTTTTTTCTTAGATAGATATATATCTTAATTTTCAAAAATCTAGAGACTTATTCGCCTTAAGTCTATTATGATAAGAGAATTGAACAAACCTAATGAGTTCCACAGGATCTCTCTTTCTGATCAATTCTTTAAGCTCTGCAAATTCTTTCTTATTTAATGTGAAAATTGGGAATGTCTCTATAAGCTTCTTTGCCTGTGTTAGTCCTAGATATTTTCTGGTGTACTCGCTTTCTGAGTATTTATATGTGGTCATGAACCCGCTGTCTGTCAATTCTCTGAAGTACTCTAGTATAAGATTAAAATATTCTTTTAACATAAGCTGTTCTTCTGCTGATATCTGTGGAGTAAGAAAGATCTGTATTGGATGAGTTCTGTAAGGAGCTTTTGACACTAAGATCCCATCTACGCCAAATACTTCTCTGATCACATAGAGCCCTGCTCTACCCTCATAAGATCCTGTGTCCAATGTTCTTATAAAAAGAATGTTTCTACGAACTTTTTCATAAAGCTCTTCATTTACATATATGATCTTCTTCTTATACTCTTTTCTGTCAAACTCGTTAACATCTATAACCTTCAGAGGTTTTTCTCCAGGATTTCTCTTGACCTCATCTAATGTAAGATAAAAAGAGATTTTCAACGGTCTTCTACTTCTATAGTTGTTGACAAAATCTTCAAACTCATATCCAGCTCTATAATTATACCTAGGATCAAGAGTATATATTCTTCTTCTAACATCTTTATCGATCTTTATGCCCTCAAAGACTATAGGCTCTTCACCAGGATATCTTTTTCTCTCAAAAAACGCGATCATCACGTTAGTCCCTGTGTGCTCAAAGATCTGTCTCTCAAATATGATCGCCTTCTTAATGACATAATACTTTAAAAGATCTTTTCTAATCTGATTTGAAACTGAGTAGCCATATAAAAAATTCGATGGAATAATATAGATCATCCTCTCGACACTATGCCTAAGATCATTTATTAACGCAAGTTGATAAAGATCTTGGTATTTCTCATTTTCTCCTCTGAAATACTCTAGATATCTCCATGCCTCTCTATGTTTAACAATAAATCCTTTATATAGATAAGGAGGATTAGTAATATGATAAACAGGCAGCTCATCATTAAAAATATAGACTGGGTAACTCTTGATCGTGTCTTGCTGAATAATATTTTTCTCAGCAACATCTCTAGGGATTCCGTATCGAGACGCATTTAATATCGCTTTCTCAATCATCTCTCTTTGAATATCGAAACAATATATATGTCTTCTGAAAAACTCTATCCTCTTATCTTCAGGAACAAGCTCGAGAATAGGCAGTATAAGATTTCCTTCTCCACAGAAAAGATCAACCCATTTGTAACGATAAATCATTTCTCTGATCTCTGGAAGAATATATTTTTTAAAAACGTCTGTGGAAGTAATATGTTCTCCATATTCTCTTCGTCTAATCTTTACACCAGCTAGATCCCTTAACTCTTCTGATCCTGATCCTTTGCTCATAAAACTCTCCTAATTTAATCTATAGATTTTTGATCTAGATTTAAATAAATATATTAACGTCCTGATTTTACGCATATAATATGCTGCTTTTCTATGTGTTCTCTTTTAAATTAGTATATTTCAGAGAAACAAGTGTCTGTATGTTTCTATATCTGACCTCCTCTCCCGCCCTCGAGAGCTAGTCATTGGTTCCCCTCATCTATTCGGGTTTACATCTGTCATCTGAGGGGCAGTCGGGGTGGCCAGAGATCCCCCATATATATTTTTATGTGGCTGCCTTCCCCGCATCTCGAAGAGGCTTAGGAGCAACCACATCTATAGACTCATCATCATGAATAATTTAATTAACTCAAGAGAAATTATAAACTTTTCTATTCATCTCTGCCCTAAAGGACGAGGCTTTCAGTTGTAAAGGTCCTTCATATAAAAGTGATCCTATGACTATAGTCGAGAAGAGGCTCAAAGCAATATTTACTCTAGCTAATATAAAAATGATCAGGATCAATATTATTGCTATTGTCGTCTGAAAAGAATCCATTTAAAATTTTCTCCCTCATATATAGTATTCAAGAAATCTTTATATTAGTCACATATATATTTAAAATCTCGAATGGTGTATATATTGAGTATTAAAGTTGTGTCGTTTGACGTATGGAATACTTTATTAGATATAGACAAGTTTTATCGTATAATTGCTGTGAAGATAAGTGTTTTGACTAAGAGAAATTTTGAAGAGATCTATAGTCTTATGAGAGAGGCTTATAAAGAGGCTTTGAGAGAGAGATTAGAAGGAAGATTCAAAAGAATCATAATTGACTCAGCTGATTATTTTGCGAAGAAAATAGGTGTTGAAAAAGATCTTTTGTTTAAATCTTTGGTTAAAGCTCTCTCAGATGAAGATATAAAAGATCTTTTGTATGATGATGTTGTAGAGACGCTTGAGAGACTTAGAGAAAAAGAATTAAAACTTGCTATAATTGGAAACGTAATGTTCTGGCCTGGAATGGTCAATAGATATATTCTTTATAGAAACAATATTCTCGATTATTTTGATGTGACAATTTTTTCTGACGAGATCAATGTTATGAAGCCTGATAAAGAGATTTTTGAATATATAGCTTCATCACTTAATGTGAGACTCGATGAGATGGCTCATGTGGGAGACTCTGTTGAGCACGACCTTGCTGGAGCAGTATTAAATGGAGTTTTAGGCATATTGATTAGAAGAGATGTTGAGACGCCTATTTTAAGACTTGGATCAAAAGCTTATCTAATTAACGATCTTAGGAGACTAGTAGATCTTTTTAATAACATCTAGGGTCTCACAGTATAATATATTCTTCTCTTATTTCTACCTCTATTCTCAACCTTTAATAAGACTATCTCACCAATTTCTGAAGTATTTCTCACATGAGGACCTCCGTCCGCCTGAAGATCTACTCCAGGGATCTCTACAATTCTCAAAATATTATAATTAGGAGGCATTTTCTCAGCAAGTTTTGTTATCCCAGGTATCTTCAGAGCCTCATCTCTACTCAAATAATAGATCTTTACTTCAATTCCTCTTCTAACAATCTCATTAGCCTTAGCCACGGCATTCTCAAAAACTTCTCTATCAAATCTCTCAAGTGAGAAATCATCTCGAGCATAATCAGGTTCGACCTGGCCGCCTGTTATAAGAGCATTATAATCTTTATACATTATAGCTGAGAGAATATGAGCTGCTGTGTGAAGTCTCATAAGTCTATATCTTCTCTCCCAATCAATCTCGCCCTCAACCTCAGATCCTTTGACAAGACCTTCGTAAGTGTCTAATACATGATAAACATCGTCAGTGTCTTTATCATGTAGAGCCTTCAAAACTTTATAAACTCTTCCACAACATCTTAATATTCCTGTATCAGTTGCTACTCCACCACTCTCCGGATGAAAGATAGTCTGATCTAGGAGAACTCCTCTATCAGTTATATCAAGGATCTTAGCTTTAAAAACTTTTTGATAAGAATCATCTCTATACAGATGTTTTGTGCTCATTCTTCTCAGCCTCAGACTCTTTATTTTCATCTAAACATATATCTATTATTCCCATATAAAGTCCCTCGACCATTCTAAGTCTACATCCTAAGGATCTTGATATTTTTATTATGGGATAATTATCGGGAGAAGTATAGAAAAATATTGATCTGATCTTCATATTCTTAGCCTCCTCATACAAGATCCTCGTGATGGTCTTTCCAACACCTCTTCTACGATAACTAGGATGTACAACAACAGCTACTTCACCTGATCTATGCAGAACTCCTTCAGCAATTATCTTGCCATCATATTCTGCAACATAGACTATCATGTTAGGATCTTTTATATATCTCTCTATCTCTTCTATGCTAGGTCTCTTTATATATAGAAATCTCATGTAAAGATCTTCTGTTGAGAGAGATTCATATAATCTAAAGATCCCTTCTACGTCTTTAGTAGAAGCTCTTCTATATATGATCTTGCTGGGATCAATGTTCTCCATATGTCTCAAAAATATATTGTTTTAAAAAATATTATAATGTGATGAAGAATGCCGTGAACTCTGAGATGTGATGAAGGCTCGTGTTTCGGATCATATTTTCAATCAAAACCTGGAGGTCTTATTTTCACAACCTCTTTATTAACTAGTGTAGGTGGGATCTGTTTATTATAAAATGCTATAAGATTATCAGCGACTAGATTAGCCATTCCAAGTCTAGCCTCATAAGTGGCGCTTCCAATATGTGGAGTCAAAACAACATTGTCAAGACTTGTCAAAGGATGATCTGGTGGAAGAGGCTCTTGTTCAAAGACGTCTAAGCCTGCCGCAAAAATTCTTTTCTCTCTAAGAGCTTTTAATAGAGCTTCTGTATCAACTACAGCTCCTCTGGCTGTATTTACCAATATAGCTGTCTTCTTCATTTTATTAAGAAATCTCTCATCAATCAAATGATAAGTCTCTTTAGTGAGTGGAGTATGTATGGAGACCACATCTGAGACCTCTGCTAATTTATATAGATCCATATATTCAGCCTGATATTTACGTTCAAACTCTTCATTTCTCACAATATCATAATAAACGATCTTCATTCCAAAGGCTTTTCCTATCTCAGCAACTCTAGATCCTATTCTGCCCAATCCTATCACTCCAAGGATCTTGTCTTTAAGCTCGATCCCTAGCATCATCTTCGGATGCCAAGCAGTCTTAGTATCTCTCCAGCCGCCTGATCTAACGAATTTATCTGCCTCAACAATTCTTCTGGCAGCAGCAAGGATCAGTGCCCACGTAAGTTCTGCAGTAGCCTCTGTCAACACCCCAGGAGTATTAGTTACATAGATGCCATGTCTAGTTGCACATTCTATGTCTATATTGTCAAAGCCTACAGCATATTGAGCTATTATTCTCAGGCTTTTCGCATTCTCGATTACTTGACAATCAATTTTATCAGCAAGCAAAGTCACAAGAGCATCATATTTACTGGCTTTCTCAATTATGACCTCTCTGGGAGGCTCATAGTATTTGTCCCAGATCTCGACATCATAATATTGTTTAATTCTGTTTATAGCTTCATCAAAAAGTTCTCTAGATATAAACACCTTAGGCCTTCTACCGCTCATATAAACACCTCCTACTGTTATTACTAAATAGACATAAAATTATTTTTAACAGAAACCATGCTCTTTAAGACTATCAAAAGATCAAAAGATTCCATAAGATCTCTCTCAATTATAATAATATTTATCAAAAGATCTTGAAACATAATCAGTAAAAACTTGTGGAGAGAAATTTTTATAAGTATTATCGGCAGTAGTATAAAGGTGAGACAATGGTCAGGCTAGCTGATAAATTAGAGATGTTATTTAAAGATATTGTTAAAAGAGATTCTGAAGGTATATACTGGTTCAAGACTTATTTAGCCGGTGAATGGGTATCAACAAAAGAGTATTCAGATGTGTATAGTCCTATTGATGAAAGTGTTATAGCAAAAATGCCTAGACTAAGTTATGAAGATATCAATCGGACTATTGATAAGATCTATAGTAGTGGTAGATGGAGTGCCAGAAACACACCTGGACATAAGAGACTGAGAATATTATTTAGAGCCGCCGAACTTTTGAGAGAATATGAAGATGTTCTTGTAGACTCTCTGATTATAAACGCTGGAAAAACTATATCAGCTGCCAGAGGAGAAGTGAAAGCCTCAATAGATCGTTTGGAGAGAGCTGATATGGATCTGAGGAAAGTTTTAGGAGACTACATACCTGGAGACTGGAGCGACGAGACTTTAGAGACTGAGAGCATTGTGAGAAGAGAGCCTGTGGGGATCGTCCTCATAATAACACCATTTAACTATCCTCTCTTCGACACTGTGAACAAGATAGTTTATTCATTTATAGTAGGCAACGCATTTATTGTTAAACCTGCATCAGCAGATCCTGTTCCAGTGATATTGTTAGCTAAGATCCTTGAGCAGGCTGGGATGCCTAAAGACTCTTTCGCAATCATAACAGTATCTGGAAGAGAGATGGATAAGATAGTATCTGACAAAAGAATTGCCGCCATATCTTTGACAGGCAGCACTGAGACTGGAGAGAAAGTTCTTAAGACGGCTGGTGTTAAACAGTTTGTTATGGAGCTTGGTGGAGGAGATCCTGCGATCATTTTATCAGATGCAGATCTTGAGTGGACTGCTCAGAGAGTTGCCAGAGGAATATACAGCTATAGCGGTCAGAGATGTGATGCTATAAAATTAATTCTTGTTGAGAGATCTGTTTATGAGAGATTTAAAGAGCTTTTGATCAATGAGCTGAAAAAAGTTAAAATAGGAGATCCTAGAGATCCTAGCGTAGACATGGGTCCTGTGATAAGCGCAGATGTAGTTGATGAAGTTATAGATGCTGTGAGAGATGCAGAGTCTAAAGGAGGAAAGATTCTTTTTGGAGGAAGAAGAATTGGAAGAACATATATTGAGCCTACACTTATAGAAGCCGACAAATCTATAGTAAAGAGTCTGAAGGCTTATCAGAAAGAGATTTTTGCATCAATAGCTGTGATAACATCTATAGATAATGTTGACGAGGCCATTGAACTTAGCAATGGAAGAAGATACGGGCTTGACGCAGCGATCTTTGGAAAAGATATTAATAAGATAAGAAAATTGATCAGATTTTTAGAGGTGGGCGCTGTATACATAAACGACTATCCTAGACATGGAATAGGTTATTATCCATTCGGTGGTAGAAAAGATTCTGGGATTGGTAGAGAGGGCATCGGCTATTCACTAGAGTATGTCACCGCCTACAAATCTATAGTATACAACTATAAAGGAGCAGGCGTCTGGGAGTACCTATAAACTCTTGATAAAAAATTTTTTATCTTAAATATTTTTAAAAGCAAATAACTTAGGTAGATAATAAATTGATCGTTAGCATAACGCCTGAGATAGGAATTGATGAGATACCTATATACGCAGGAGGATTAGGAGTCTTAGAAGGAGACAAGTTTATAGAAGCTTCTGAGAAAGGTCTTGAATATGTTGTAATCACGTTATTTTATAGAAGAGGATACGTATATTATAATTTTGATCCTGAGAAAGGTCTTGTTGAAGAGGCGAGAGACTTCAGCGAATATGAGGTGAAGCTGTCTAGAGAAGATCCTTTTAAAATATATTTTGATAACAAAGAGATCATCATAACGCCTCTCGTCTTCATAAGAAATAAAGCTAAAATAGTTTATCTAAAGATCTCTGCTCCAAAAGATTTTGAGGAGAAGTTAAGCAGATTATATGTAGAAGACGATAAATATTGGTTTGAGGCTAAATATATTATACTTGCAAAAGCATCATATGAATATATAGACAAGAGAATAGGTTTTGAAAATATATCTACTATAGATATGCAAGAATCTTTAGCATCATTAATCTCAATATTGTTGCCACATACATTCAGAAAAAGACTTGTGATACACACCCCAGGACCGTGGGGTCATCCGAAGATCTCTAGAGAAGTTCTGGCTAGAGAGCTTGGATATACAGGTGGAGAAGAGATTATCACAAAAATATCTTCATCACGTGTAGACAAGATCTTTACAGTATCTGAGAAACATTATGAGATCACAAGAGCAACTTTTCCAGAGTTTGATATAAAACTATCTTATGTGACTAATGGGGTCAGCCTCAGAAGATGGATGAGTGAAGAGATTAAAAATATATATAGAGATGAAAGAATAGATCCTTCTCAATTTATAGAGGCTCATAACAAAATTAAGAAGAGACTTCTCGAGCTGGCAAGATCTTATAAAAAAGATCTTGATATAAAAGATCGTGTTTTTATAGCCTCGTGGGCTAGAAGGGTCACAAGATATAAAAGACCTTATTTCATGATAAGATTAATAGAAGATCTTGCTGATAAAATGAATGTCTTGTTCATCTTAGGAGGAAAAGCTCATCCTAGAGATGGAGAAGGAGTTGGCTACATGAAGATCTTTTATGAGCTTCATAGAGAATATCCAAACGTTGTCTACATATATGATTATGATGTGGAAAAAGCTAAGACTATCTTAGCAGGATCAGACCTATTGTTGTTCACGCCTTTCCCAGGATGGGAGGCCTCTGGAACAAGTTTTATGAAAGCTGGCGTAAATGGTGTGCCTACTCTCGCCTCTAGAGACGGAGCTGCTATTGAAATGATCTCTGACGGATTTAACGGATGGCTCTTCGGCTCAGACATAAGATATCCTATAGATCTTTATTCAAACACGGCCTCTGAAATTGATCAGAGAGATTATGTCTCTCTATATGATAGCTTTAAAAAGATTATTGATGTATATGAGAATAATTTTGATTACTATCTAGAGATAATGATCAATACTCTAAAAACTTTCTCGAAAGACGCTGATATAAACAGAGTGTTAAGACAATACTACCCAGAATATTTTCGAGAAAACTAGCTATAATATCCAAAGGACTTTTTAATTTGTTTTTAACTTGATCTTTTTATGATTCAATGATTTAAAGCTTTAATGAAAAACCTCATATATATCTCTTGTTTAACTAGTTTATAATGTAGAAAAATGAGAATACTGATAGTCACCTCTAGAATGGCTGAGCCTCTTATAAATGAAGTTGTTAAAGAGATTAAAGAAAGTTTTCATAATAAAGATCTGATGATTGATGTTGTGGCCTCCAAAGTTCCTGTGGCAGCTCTTATGACCACGAAAGATCTTGATGATCTTATGGACGGTCTCAGAGATAGATTAAAACTTTATGACGCGGTTCTGGTCCCGGGACTTTTAATAGGCGACATTGAGATCGTATGTAAAAAATATGATCTAAGGAGATGTTATAAAGGAAGTAAATATGCGGGTGATCTTCATAAAGTTATTGAGGCATTGTTAAATGGTGTTGAGCTCTCGACTCGTGAGCCTGCTGATAACATTTTGTTACGAGACGAAGAGGATGTTTCAAGAAGATTTTTTGAAGAAAGATCTTTAGAGGCTTTTTATATAAAAAACCTTAAGATACCTAAAAGATCTCCTCCTCTTCTTCTTGCTCATGAGATTGTGATTAAAGGAGATCTTGATAAAGATCTTAAGATGTTTAACAAGTTATATGATAAAAGATATATAGATATAATTGTTGTAGGCACAGAAGTAGGTAGCGACAGACCTGAGTATATAAGAAAAATTTTTAGAGAGATAATCAAGATGACTGATAAGCCTTTGGCCATAGATTCTCTTAATATAAAAGAGATCGAGGCTGCGGTATCTGAAGAAGCCTCTCTAGTTATGAATCTAAGCAGAAGCTTTGAGAATTGGATAGATAGATTAAACATGATCAATAGTGATCTTGCTTATATAGTTGTGCCTGAGAACGTTGGAGGAGGGACTGCTATAGAGAGAGCCGAGGCCTGTGTTAAAGAGTATGATTATTTCTATGGTAAAGGGCTGAGAAAAATTATTTTAGACCCTGTTATTCCGCCGCCTTTGTTTGGAAGTATAGAAGCTTTATATTCTATATCATTAATCAAGAGGAGATTAGAGAATGTACCAACATTATTGGGAGCCTCAAACATTTACGAGTTAATAGATGCTGACCCTGTGGGGATAATAACTTTTCTAACTGCGATGGCCGTCGAGACAGGCGCTTCTCTAATGCTCTTGACTGAGGAGAGCTGGAAGAGCAAAGGATCTTTTGATTATGCATCTAGATCTGTCGAGCTTGTTCATAGAGCTGTTAAAAAAAGATCTCCTCCAATAGATGTTGGTGTAGATGTTTTTGTTGCTAAAAGTAAGAGAGGATCTGCTTATATTAACATCCCTTATGAGAATATTCAAGAGATCTTTCAAAAGATCCCTCCGAAGAGAATTGATAGAGAGAAATTTTTCGTTGTACAACCTAATTATGATGAAGACCTGATCGAGGTGTACATATTTATTAAAGATGATATGAAGGCAAAATATCTTTTAAAAGGGAGAGATCCTAGAAGTCTAGGGAGGAAAGCTCTTCAACTTGCAGAAATAGATGATCCAGAGCATGCTTTTTACTTAGGTTTTGAGATCGCTAGAGCATATGAGGCTTTAAAAACATATAAATATTATGAACAAGACTCCGAATAATACACCCAAGTGATCGTCATGCCCCCATTTACGCCTGACATAGACATATTTATCAGAGAAGGTCTCTCGAAGAGATATGTTAATGATAAAAACATAATGTTGGCAACATAAGGACAAGACTCTTCCTTTAGGGCGGGGTATTTTATAAGTTTTTATAATCTTCTGGGGGGGGTCGGATCTTTGGCAGGCAAAAAATTTAGAATGACCAGCGGGGAGGGGTCATAGACCTAATCCGTTGGAGGAGTTGTCGAAGGATCTTTACTAGATAAAGAATTAAGATCTTACGTGGGCTATTATGAGATCCCTGCTAGATACGGTCTTAATCTCAGAGAATTAGCTATCTCATATAACTACGAAAGAAATCTAGGTCTAGACATCAAAGTGATAAAGACAGTAGACTGGAGAAAAGATCCTGCTGCAATAAATCTTGGATGGATTTCATCATGGATCCCTCCATCTTCAGCTATACCTAGTCCTGATAATGCATTCATATATTCCACCACAGTCTATTTTGAAGAAACTAACATTTTAAAATATTTTTAAAATATTTGGAGTGCCCTTCATAGATCTTCATAAGATTAAAGATGAACTAAAAGATCTTAAGGGAGCATATGTCAGACCTATTTTCTTCAGACCTTCATATGACAAATACTCTGGAGACAGAGATTTTCTTAATGTGATTATTAATGATAGCGTCAGCGATTATAGAAATAAGGTGGAGGATCAGTTGAAAGAATATTTTGAAAGAATCAAAAATATAGTTATTTACAGCTGATCTAATTCAGTATTGCTCTGGCATCCAAAGCAATCATTTTTTCATCTAAGATCCTGAGAGGATTAATCTCTATTTCTTTGATCTCTGGATAATCTTCTAGTATTTTTGAGATTTTAGCTAAGACACTTATGATCTTAGATATATCTATTGGCCTATATTTTCTGTATCCTTTTAATAATATCTCTGAGATCTTGGTGCTTCGGATCATGTATTCAAATTCTTTCTCGGAATAATCGTGTAGACCAAATGCCACATCTTTTATAAACTCTACCAATACTCCTCCTGAGCCGAATGATATCACAGGACCCAGGATCTTGTCTCTCATGCCTGCAACAAAAACATCTAAAGATTCTTCAATCATCTCTTCAATTAATACTCCCTCGATCCTGTATTTACCTAATTTATCTAACATTCTTCTATAACTTTCTAGAAGCTCTTCATAATTTCTTATGTTTAAGACGATTCCACCGACATCGCTCTTATGTATGATCTCGGGCGAGACAATTTTAATCACCACTGGATATCTCAAGAGATCTTTACTTTTCTCTATATCCTTAAGATCTTTTGCAAAAAATCTTTTAGGAGTATCTATATCATAAATATTGAGAAGCTCTTTAGTCTCATGTTCATAAAGTATGTGGCGACCTTCTTTCAAAGCCTTCTCTATTATCTTGATACCTTTCTCTCTTCTATTTTCTAATCTCGATATCATAGGCTCCCCATGGATCGGGGTCATTGAGAGAGCCTGGATCATTGATGAAAGCTCCTCAGGATCTTCTGCAACAGCTATTCCTAATCTTCTTATTTTTCTGGCAAATTCTATGGCAAATTCCCCCCCTGAGATCAATAGGATCATATTTGTATTTGGATCTTTATTTCTCAACTCATTGATAAAGCTGATAAAGTTTTCTGTGTCCATAGCATATGTCTGAGGCTGATTAATAATAACGAGAAGCCTAGGCCTCGTGATGTTAAGAAGATTCTCAATGACATCTTTAAATCTTTTTGTGGGAGCATCTCCAGAAAGATCTATAGGATTTCCAACTGCCATATAGCTAGGTATTATCTCTCTCAGGATCTTCATCTCGATCTCGTCAAATTCTTTGAGAGATATCATATTATCCTCTAAAGAGTCTACTGTAAGAACTCCTAGACCACCCGTGTTAGTCACTATGACAACATCTTTTTTATAATCAGATCTATCTAATCTCTCATATGCTTCTAATGATGCTACAAAACTTCTCAAAGAATCTGCTATATAAACTCCTGAGAATCTAAGAACATCATCAAATAATTTTCCAGGAGAAGCTAATGCTCCAACATGAGACTGAGCTGCTCTAGATCCTCTCACGCTCCTACCTCCTCTCAAGATCACCACAGACTTATATTTAGATATCATTCTGATGATGTCTACAAGTCTTCTTCCTTCTCCTATGCTCTCTATGTAAATTCCTAAGACTCTGGTATAAGGATCATGAGATAAATATTCTAACATCTCACTCAAATCTATGTCAGACGCGTTTCCAATACTGACGAATCTTCTGAGACCTATTCCTCTATAAGATAACAAGTCTAGAAATAATGATCCTAATGCTCCAGACTGTGATATTATAGAGATAAAACCTTTCTCAGGGATCCCTTGTCTCTCTCGTGATATAAATGTGGCGTTGATAGGAGTCCAGCTGTCTATAAAGCCTACGCAGTTAGGACCTAAAATTCTTATTCCATATCTCTTTGCTATATCAATAAGTCTCTCCTCAAGATCTTTTCTTCCAGCCTCTCTGAAACCTCCGCTGTATACAACTGCTATTTTAGTCTTTTTTTCACCAAGTTGTTCAATTGTCTCAGGCACAGATTCTGCAGGCACAATTATTAAAGCCAGATCTATTTGATCTGGTATTTCACTGATCTCTCTATACATTTTTAAACCGTGAAGCTCTCCTCCTCTTTTATTAACTAGATAGACTCTTCCTCGAAAACTTTCTAAAATATTTTCTGCCAACCCTCTTCCTAAAGATCCTTCTCTACTACTTGCTCCTATTATAGCTATATTAACAGGATTAAACATATGATCTAAAATACTCAACTAATGTTCACCAAAGATTGTCTTCTCAAGATCTTTAAAATTCTCTCCATATATCATCTCATAAAGATCTTTTTTACCTCTCTCATAGATCTTTATGTTGATGTCTCTTCCTCGTTCTGGAAGAAGATCTTTGATCAAATGATCTATGTATGTCTCGCTGAGAATAGTCATATAATCTAATAATTTAATTAATGAGCCTATCATATATATATTTGCTGAGATAGGCATCCCCATCTCTACAGCTGTTTTAGAGGCTGGGAGAAGATATGTTCTATAGATCCTAGATTTGATAAAACTGATCAGCTCATCCTCATGTGGAGCTTTAGGTGTTGATGGAGGTCTAATGAATTTTCTGTTGATGATAGCTACTCCATTACTCATAAGATAGTCGATATAACGTGCAGCCTCTAAAATCTCCAGACTTATCATTATATGAGCTCTGTTCATAGGTATAAGAGGAGCTCTCACTGATCTGCCTATTCTTATATGTACAATGACGCTGCCTCCTCTCTGACTTAGACCATGCGTCTCTGCTATATATGCTGGTATGCCTCTGCTCATAAAGATCTCACCGACTATTCTTGAGAGGAAAAGCTGTCCTTGTCCTCCCACTCCTGAGACCACGATGTTAAGCTCCTTAAGATCTCTCATAAAAGATCATCTCAGAACCAGTATTTATCCAAAGCTTTTCTATCAAAAGGTTTCAGAGGTTTAATAGCGTTATAAGGACATGAGACTACACAAGATCCGCATCCTATACACAGCTCTGGATCTATAAAAGCCTTTCTATTCTCAAGAGGAGTTATAGCTGGGCATGCAAAAAGATTGTAGCAGAGGCCGCATCCTACACATATCTCAGGATCCACATAGTATGGATATATCTCTACTCCATCTCTGATCATATCTGCATATGCTATCAAAGCACATTTTCTTCTTGCTATAATTACCGAGGTCTCATGTTTCTCTCTTAAGTTTTTAATGGCTTCATGAAACGCTTTGTTAAAACTATCTACATCAAAAGGATCTATGACGAAAACGTTTTTGACCCCAATGCCTTTCACAAGATCCTCTATCAAGATCTTTCTTCCATCTCTAGGAGTCGATGGGCTAGGCTGATGGCCTGTCATTGCTGTAGACATGTTGTCTAATATAATTACTATCTGAGGATGATCATTATATATAGAGTTTATCAACGCGGGAATTCCTGCGTGAAAGAATGTTGAGTCTCCTATAACTGATATGATCACATGATCTTTGAGAACAGTGCTGAAGCCGTTTCCAAGTCCTATGCTGCCTCCCATCTCAACTATAGTATCCTGAATCTTGTAAGGAGGATAGTAGGATAATGAGTAGCATCCTATGTCTCCGCTTATAACAGTCTTTAATCTCTCTCGAGATATGATCTTTCTCATCTCGTAGAAGAGAGGCCTATAAGGACATCCTGGGCAGAATACTGGCGGTCTCGGAGGTATATATGGCTTCTTAATCTCTTTATCAATATCAACAGAGATCTTTATTAGACCTGTGAGCTCTTCTATAATCTTCTCAACACGTTCTAGAGTAAGCTCATAGGCTCTGTCAACAAAATTTTTTCCAAGAACCTCAACGTTTATTTTCTCTCTGTTTAATAAGATCCTGATCTCGTTTTCAACCACAGGCTCAAGCTCTTCAACAACTATTATCTTCTCTGATTTGACAGCCTCTTCAATAACTATCTTCTCAGGCAGAGGATTTATAGATGAGAGTTTCAAAACTCTCATCTTGTTCAAAAGGTCATGTTTTGAGACAATCTCGTAGACATATGAAAACGCTAGTCCAGGAGCTATTATAAGGATCTTTCCATCACCAAATACTTTGTTAAACTCTAGATCATTGATTACATCCTTGATCTTCTCCCATCTCTTCAAAAGATCTATTCTGTTAACTCTGGCATTACTCGGGACAAGAACATATCGAGGCTCAGGCCTGAATAATGCTTTAGAAGTCTTTCTCTCTACACGACCCAGTCTCACAGGACCTCTCACATGGCTCAGTCTCGTAGTCATTCTAAGCATCATTGGATGTTTGATCATAGAGCTGAGATCAAAAAGTTTAACAGTAAGATCCTTAGCCTCCCCAGGATCGCTCGGCTCAAAAACAGGTATATAAGATATATGGCTATACAATCTGTTGTCTTGTTCGTTCTGACTACTCCACATAGAAGGATCATCTGCTGACACAATGACAAAACTTTCTGACACACCAGTATAAGCGCTACTCATTAGAGCGTCTGCAGCAACATTAAGACCCACATGTTTCATTGCAGTAATAGACTTTTTATTAGAGAGAGCTGCTGCCCAAGCAAGCTCGAAGGCCACTTTCTCGTTGACAGACCACTCCACATATATATTCAGAAGATCAGCGACTTCCATCAAAGATCCTATGATCTCTGACGATGGAGTGCCTGGATATGCCGTTGCAACCTCAACACCAGCTTCTAAAGCTCCTCTTGCAACAGCCTCATTTCCTAATAGAAGAGCATATCCTTCTGAAACATCAATTAGTTTTCTAAATATTTTATCCACCTATAAATCTTATTCATCAATAAATTTATCTAGATATCCATGAGAAAATATGAAGACAAGATAAGAAACGATTAGAAACAATGATTTCTCCCATAGGCGGAAAACATGTGAAAAATGTTGGAAGCATAGATTTCTCAATCTATTAGATCGATTCTCACTTGATAAGCATTAATCAAAAATATTAATTATCTAATATATTCGTAATATCCATAGATATATCCCCCGAAGATTAAGGCCCAGAACAATATTGGGTAGACTATTAATCTCTCTATGCCGCCTACTCCTAGACCAAGATCTTTCTCCACCGCAAAAAGTATAAGAGAGGTTATTGATATGAGAGACATTATAATAGAAATAATTTTCAGAGAGATATGTTTAATCACTCTGGATCCGAAGAGGCCAAGTAATGAGGCTGGTATAAACGTTGTCAAAGCTGATAATTTATGTAGTGTTCCATAATTCTCTGGAAACAATCCTACGCCTAAAGATCCTAAGCCTGTGATGAATATTAATATAGTAAAAATTTTCCCAAGAGAAAGCTTATTAGAATAACATTATGATGACAACCATGTAGGTCTCGCCCTTCCGAGCAGAATAGCATTTGCATTTTTAAGCTTTTCAAGCAAATTTTGTTGACATAAGTACAAGCCTTGCCCTTCAGGGCGAGGTATATTTTATAAGTTTTTATAATATTTTGAGGGTCGGGTCTTTGGCGGACAGAAAATTCAGGATGTCCAGCGGGGGGAATCCCCGAGGTGTGTCCGCC
>JGI20129J51889_1000002_pt2 | contig 75616 bp, 71 predicted proteins | sample MonGeyMetagenome_FD_51889 | JGI IMG/M metagenome (IMG submission 51889)
TCTCCTGTTCTTGAGAAGAGAGTCAAAACTTTATTCTCATGATCAAACATATAACCGCTCCAAGCAGGCTCGTGACCTCTTACAACGCCTTTCACATCTGTTTTTCTGAGAAACTCTTTAGTCACTTTAATCCCCCATAAAAATCCCGCTCCTCTAGGGCTAGGCTCATACTCAATCTCAGGATCATGTCTAAGAGGATCGTTCCATAAGATCTCTTCTAAAACTCTGCTATAAGGATCGTCTGCATCTAAAATACACTTTAGATCCTTCTCTTCACAAGATAATGTTGAGAAAACAGGCACTCCTCCGTGAAGAAAGATCAGAGACTTCTCTCTATAAGCGGCATAAGGCATAAGATCAAATATTTCTCTAGATATCTTATAAAGATCATCTCCTTTCACACCATATCTAAATCTAAGTACATAAGGATAATCATGTGGATATGGAAGAAGATGTTGAGGCCCTTCATGATTTCCTCTTAATATTATCACACGGTCTTTATAATAGATTTTTAGAAGAGCTATTGTTATGAAAACTTCTATCTGTCTATACCCACGATCAATATAGTCACCTAGAAAAATTATGTGGCCTCCTTTATTAACATGATCTATGAGTCCCTCTTCCATCAAGATCTTTGATAGAGTATTGAAATCTCCATGGATGTCGCCTACGGCATAATAAGATCCTTTTGATAATCTGATTAGACCTTTAGGAATCTCTCTAGAAGCCTGTTCTTTCTCAAGAATCTTTTTAAACTCTATTAAGATCTCTTCGACATCTTTAATATTTCTCACACGAGTGATAGTCTCATCAATAATCTCTGGCATTCTTTTCAAAAAATCTTTCGTTATCAAAAATTTATATATCTAAATAAAGATTTATCCACGGTGAATATAATTCTCTGGAAGAGAGAAAGAGCTGAAAGAGCTGGCGAAATGGCTCAATGATATAGCCTTTAAATGGCAGAGAGAATGGGATTTAAACAATATTTATAATGCCGATCCTCGTGATAATAATATGAAATTTTTTGTCACAGCAGCTTTTCCATATCCAAACTCGCCTACACATATCGGGAATGCAAGATCATTTTTATTAGCTGATGTGATTGCTAGACATAGAAGAGGACTTGGATACAATACTTTATATCCCATGGGGTTTCATTATACAGGAACTCCTATTCTTACAATGGCTGAGTCAATAGCTAGAGAAGATAAAGAACTTATTGATCTATTTGTTGATCTATATAAAGTGCCTAGAGATATGATTCCTAAAATGAAAGATCCTCTTGAACTTGCGAGATATTTTCATCAAGTATCGAAGGAGAGTATGAGAAGACTTGGTTTAGGAATTGATTGGAGAAGAGAATTTACTACTATAGACCCGATCTTTCAAAGTTTCATAAGATGGCAGTTCAGAAGATTATATGAGAAAGGCTATGTGACTAGAGGAACATATCCAGTAGGTTGGTGTCCGGTTCATAACATGCCTGTGGGAGGTCATGACACTAAAGATGATAAAGATCCTGAGATTGAGGAGTTCACTTTAATATTTTTCAAAGATGATAAAGGAAGGATCTTTCCCGCGGCAACTTTAAGACCTGAGACTATATTTGCGGTAACAAATATATGGGTGAATCCTAATGAGAAATATGTAGAGGCTCTGGTGGAGGATAAAATATGGATTGTTTCAATGAAAGGATTCAATAAGCTTGTGTATCAGAAAGATCATGTGAAGAAACTGAGAGAATTCTATGGAAGAGAATTAGAAAACGTCTGGACTTTGAATCCTATCACTGGTGAAAAAATTGTTGTTATATCAGCTGATTTTGTAGATCCAGGTTTTGGGACAGGAGTTGTCATGAGTGTTCCTTCACATTCGCCAGATGATTATGTAGCTTATACAGAGGCTTTGAAAAGAGAAGATCAGAAGGATCTTTTGAAAAGATCTCCTATGCCTAGAAGAATTATTGAGATCTCTGATACAGATGATATGCCGGCTAAATGGATTGTAGAGAGATATAAGATCATGTCTTCTAAAGATAGAGCGGGACTTGAGAAAGCTACTCGAGAGATATATTCTATAGAGTATTCAAGAGGGAGAATGTCTAAAGATCTTTATAAATATGTTGATGATGAGAAGATAAAGACTTTCGTTGTTGAAGAGATCATTGATAAACCAGTGTCAGAGGCCAGAGAGAAGATCAAAAGCTTCATGAGATCAATAGGTGTTGCAGACGTATTTTATGAGCTTATGAATGCTCCTATATACTGTAGATGTGGGAATGAGATTGTCGTCAGACTTTTGAAAGATCAGTGGTTTTTGAAATATTCAGATCCTGAATGGAAAGAGCTCGGTATTAAAGCATTAGATAAAATGTATATCCAGCCTGAGGAGATGAGAGATTACATGCGTAATCTTATAAAGAATCTTAGAGAGAAGCCTTGTGCAAGAACTAGAGGTCTGGGCACGCCGCTTCCATGGGATAACTCTTGGATAATTGAGAGTCTCAGCGACTCAACTATTTATATGAGCTTCTACACGATAATACATAAGCTGAGAGCTCTCAATATTCCTCCAGAGGAGATTAATGATGATCTTTGGGATTATATATTATTAGGTAGAGAGGATCCTAAGAAGATATCGTTGAAGTATAATATAGATCTTGAGAAGATTATAGAGTTAAGAAAAGAGTTCTTATATTGGTATCCATTAGATCTTAGGGTTGCTGGTAAAGATCTTGCGAATAATCATCTATTATTTTTCATAATGAATCATGTGGCATTATTCTCAGAAGAGCTATGGCCAAAGGCCATGCTGATCCATGGATGGGTTCTGAGAGAAGGAGAGAAGATGAGCAAAAGCAAGAAGAATATCACGCCATTATTTGTTGAAATAAATGAGAGAGGAGCAGATGCTGTAAGACTGGTGTTAGCATTATCTTCAGAGATTGATCAAGATCTTGATTATAGAACGTCATTCGCAGAGGAAGCTATGTATCATCTGAAGAAACTATATGATCATATGAAGATTTTATCAGAAAAAACTGTGCGAGAACATCCTGAGAGACGAGATGAAGTGATAGCCTCGAGGATCTCTAGAAAACTTTTGAGAGCAAATGATCTTCTTATGAAGTTAAAAGTTAGAGAGGCTGGCATTATAATAGTCTATGAAGTTTTTGAGAACATTCAGAAAATAATTAGTGGAGAGAGTGTGTGGAGAGGTTTTCTAGAATTGGTTTATGAATGGATCAAGTTTTTGTCAATATTTACACCACATATAGCTGAAGAGATTTGGAGAGAGATTTTTAGAAATAGAACATTTGTAGTGGCCGAGAAAATTGATCTTGATAAGATAAAGAGTTATATCAAGCCTAGGAAAGAGCTGGAGAATGAGTATATAAACATGGTATCAGAAGATCTTAGAGAGATCATTAGTCTTATAAGAAAAAGACCAGAGAAAATAATATTTTATGTATCATCATCATCTGAATATAGATTATTAAGAGAAGCTCTCAACTATATACAGACTAGAGAGGGCCTGAGTGATTTTATAACTAGACATCTGAGAGATGTCCCGGCTGAGATGAGAAAGATTTATGCTGAAAGATTAAGAAAGATATATGAATATTCTTTGAAATTATCTTCAGAAGTTAAAGAATTGATATCTGATGTTGAAGATTTTGATGAGAAGGATGTTCTGGAGAGATACAGAGATGTATTAAAAGAGTTATCTGAGACATCAGAGATCATAATATATAAAGCTGACGACCCTTATGCTCCTGATATCATGGGTAAGAAGAAGACTGCTATTCCTCTTAAGCCTGCCATATATATAGAGACATGATCTTTTTTAATTATCATATCTTAATTTTCTATTATGAAATGTTTTTATGTGTATAAAATGGTTAAAATAGATCTTGTGAAAATACCTCTTCCAGGTCTAGGCATTGATAAGGTCGATCTATATGTTGTAGAGAATAAATATCTTATTGACGCGGGATTCTATAACATCATCTCTTTTCATGAGCTCATAAGAAAATTAAGATCTATTAATATAAGATTATGTGATATAGAGGCTGTTCTTATCACACATTTTCATGTTGATCATCTCAGTCTGGCGCCTGTTTTAAAAGATCTTTGTGAGCCTGATTTTTATATAGGAGATATTGAGCTGAAACTCTTGAGAGACGGCGCTGATTTATTTGTGAAAAATATTTTAGAAGAATTTATTAGACAAGGTGTTCCAGAGACAGAGATCAAAAGAATTGTTGACTCGCATCCTGTGATGAGATTAGCAGAGATTTATAAGAGAGATATTAAAGAGATCAGTTTTAAAAATGTGAGTGATGGAGATGAAATAGATAATTTCATAGAGGTAGTCTCCACGCCTGGACATACTCCTGGAGGCGTATCATATAAGATAGAGGATTTCATATTCTCAGGAGACTCTGTCTTGCCCACTATAACTCCAAGCGTCATATATAATAGATATTCTGAGAATCCTTTGAAAGATCATTTAAATACTCTTCGTAAGATCATCAGTATAAATCCTAAGGCTATATACCCAGGTCACGGAGATGTTATAAATGATCCTGTCTCAAGAGCTGAAGAGCTGATAAAATTTCATAAGAATAGACTTGAAGAGATATTAAAGTTTTTAAATAGAAATGATTATTCTCTCTACGAGATCACTAAATTAATCAAATGGAGAGTCAGATATAACATATGGGAGGAGTTTCCATATCCAGAGAGATTCTTTGCTCTGGGAGAGGCATTGGCTCATCTAATATATCTAAGATCAGAAGGCTTAGTAGATTATTATGAGAAGAATGGAATGATCTATTGGTATTCTAAGGCTAGATGAGATATTAAATAATAATTTGATAATTTAAATTGATTTGATGAAAAATGTTGTCAGAAGCCAGATCTAAGATAGGTGTTGTGAGAAAAGGTGTTATATATCTTGATAACGCTGGGGCAGGTCCTCTGCCTGAAGATACGATTAATGCAGTAAAAAATTTTGTTGAGGAATGGTTTTTAAATGGTGAGCCTTGGATAAGAGGTTTAGAAAATGTTATTAACTCAAAAAAATTATTTGCACAGCTGATAGGTTCTGATGTTGAAGAGATCGCGGCTACTCCAGGTCTCACTTATGGATTAAATATCGTCCTCACATCTCTTAGGATCAAGAGAGATAGCAACATTGTTGTCACAGACATCAATTTCCCCACGTCTGTTTATACTGCTCATGCTATGAAAAGATCTGGCCTTATATCTGAAGTTAGAATAGCCAGATTATATGATAAACATGAGGATATAGAGGATCATATCGAGAAGCTTATTGATGACAAGACAAGCATTGTTCTAATAGATCATGTCTCATGGATAACTGGATATAAAATTGATCTTAGAAGGATCTCTGAGAAAGCTAGGGAGAAAGGCTCTTATCTGATCGTTGATGGTTTTCATGCAGCAGGAGTTCTGCCTGTCAACATCAGAGATCTGAATGTAGATATTTATCTCACTGGAACATATAAATGGCTTATGAGTCTTCATGGAGGAGGATTCATATATGTGAGAAAAGATCTTTTGAAAGAATTAGAGATAAGATACTCAGGATGGTTTGGAGTCAGAGACTCTCCTATAAACAGGCTGAAGATATTTGGTGAAGAGATGTTTAAAGAGCCTTTCAATCTCGAGAATATAGATCTTCCTGATGACGCCTCTAAGCTTGAGTGGGGCACTCATCCTTTGATCGTGTTTACAGGGGTGAAGGCCTCATTAAAATATTTGATCGATTATAAAGCTCCTGAGTCTTATGTCTATCACACCAAGAGACTTGTTGAGATGATTAGAACAGGACTAGAGGAGATGAGATGTGAGATTGTTACTCCAGAGAATAGCGAGTCGTCAATTATAGTGTTCAAAACCAAAGATCCTTATAAAGTTGCGAGAGAACTTGAGAAAAATAATATAATTGTTTCTGCAAGACCTGGAGTGATAAGAATTTCTCCTCATTTCTATAATACTGAGGAGGAGATTGAGACTACACTAAAAATTCTCAAAAGAATTGATCCTTGTGAATAAAACTTCATGAATCCTGGAGATCTAAAATGATTAAATTAAAAGATCTTGGTGAGAAAGGTTTCATTAAAAATATTATTGAAGAAAATAAAGGAATATGGATCTGGGGTCCTCTGAAGCCTGGTGATGATGCTTCTGCAGTGCCTTATCTAGGAGGCTATATAATTCTTAAGATAGATGGATTTGCTTCTCATGACAGCAAATACCCTTGGAACACATGGAGAGATTTTGGTTGGAAAGCTGTGACAGCCTGTGTAAGTGATATATTATCAAAAGGTGGAAAACCTTTTGCATATCTAATATCTCTCGGAATGCCGGGCGACATGAGCGTAGAAGATGGGCTAGAGATCATGAGAGGAGTGGCCGAGGCGATAGATTACTACGGAGGATATTTGGCTGGTGGAGACACAAATTCTTCTAAAGATGATGTATGGATTGACGTGGCATGTGTAGGTCATTCTCCTAATGATCCTATTGGTAGAAATGCTCAGCCGGGCGATCATATAATAATTACTGGAGACTATGGTTTGACAGGATTAGCATATCTGTTATATCTAAAGTATCTTGATAAAAAAATTGATATAAAAGATGTTCCTCACGAGGTTGTTTTAACAACTTCAAGACCTAGAGCGCCTATAGAAACATATGATCTGTTGAATAAATATAGAAAATGTATTAGAGGAAGTGTTGACATATCTGATTCGCTTGCAGAATCTCTTTATCTACTCTCAGAGTTTTCGGGATACTCTATAAAACTACATGATATACCTATAAATAGTTTTGTGAGAGAATTCTCATCTAAAGAAAATATTGATCCTGTGGAGCTGGCTTTATATGGCGGAGAAGAGTTTCAATTGATCTTATCAATAGATCCTTCTTGTACCAATGATTTTCTGAAAGATCTTAAGAGGAGAAATATTAATGCAGATGTGTATGGTGTGGTGACTGAGGAGAGAAGAGTAGCTGTATATCTTAAAGAGAGAGAGATCTATAGAAAAGGTTTTCAACATTTTTAAAATATAATATCTTCATTTTTATAAGGGGTTTTTGATGAGAAGAATCGTTGTTATAGGTGGAGGAGCCGCTGGAGCTTCTGCAGCTGCCAGAGCTAGAAGACTTGATCCGGAGGCCGAGGTGTTGTTGATAGAGAAGACTGATATGATAACTCACGCTCCCTGTGGCATTCCATATGCCGTAGAAGGTCTTGTCAAAAGTAGAGAAGATCTTGTCACGTATACGGCTGAGGAGTTTGAGAGAGAAAGAAAGATCCATGTTTTAATAAATACGGAGGTTGTAGATATTGATCCAGATAAAAAGAAAGTAAGTGTCAAAAAAGGTGATTCAATAGAGGAGATTTCATGGGATAAACTTGTTTTAGCAACTGGCGCGATACCAGCAACACCTAAGGTTCCAGGGATTGATTTGAGAGATGTGATAACGATTAGACATCCTGCTGAAACAGATTTTATAAAAAGATCTTTGGAAGATAAAAAGATCATAGGAATCATAGGCGGCGGATATATAGGTATTGAGATGGCTGAGGCACTTCTTAGACTAGGAAAGAAGGTGATAATGATTGAGATGACAGATCAGGTTTTGCCGACGACTATAGACAAAGATCTTGCGGAGATCATAAGTAAATATATGATTGAGAAAGGAATTGATCTGAGGCTTTCAGAAAGATTAATAGAGATCAGAGGGAAGGAGAGAGTTGAGAAGATTGTGACTGATAAAAACGAATATAAAGTTGATGCAGTGATCATTGCCACAGGAGTTAGGCCAAACACATATTTAGCAGAAAAGATCGGGATCAAAAGAGGTGCCACAGGAGCTGTGGAGGTCAATGAGTTTATGGAGACTAATATAGAGGACATATATGCTGCAGGAGATCTTGTTGAGAAATATCATAAGATACTTAAGAAGAAAGTATGGATTCCACTAGCTCCTGCAGCAAATAAGGAGGGTCAAGTTGCTGGAGCTAACGCAGCGAAAGGAAGGATCCTTAGATTCCCAGGGGTAGTTGGGACTGCAGCAACAAAATTTGAAGATCTATATATAGCTAGAACAGGAGTCTCTGAGAAAGAAGCTGTAGAAAATAATGTAAAATATGAGGCTAAGACTATTAGAGCAAGAACTAAAGCTCATTATTATCCTGGAGGTGTTGAAGTATATATTAAAATGCTTGTCGAGGAGAATAGCAAAAGAATAATTGGAGCACAGGCTGTTGGAAGAGATCCTGTGGTGATCTCGTATATAGATATCATGTCAATAGTGATTGAAAGAGAGATGAATATTGAAGATCTTTTCTTCTCAGACTTGAGTTACATGCCTGCAACAGCTCCTGTGTGGCATCCTTTGATCGTCGCTGCCAGAGTGTTATCGAAAGGTGTCTTATAATTTTTAATCAAATAATCTTTTTAATAACTCTGCCATTATAATGATAGTAGAGTTTTAAAAGCCTTATTAAATAAGATTTATGTGATAAGGTGAATAAGCCATATATACGTCAGCCGATGTTAAAAAGACTTTAACAAAAGAATTATCTATGACATCCAGGATCCTGCCGGCACCAGGGAAGTATGATCCTCATGAGAAAATTGTTCGTATAGCAGATAGAGAGATAAAAATCGGAGGTCCTCTTCCTAAGATTGATCTTGAGAAAGAAAAGCTTGTTAGAGTCACTCAAAGCATATGTCCGTATTGTCAGAGACTCTTGCCAGCCGTCATCATAGAGAGAGGAGAAAAGATCTATATAAGAAGAACTTGTCCAGAGCATGGAACTATAGAGGAACTTTATTTTGGTGATGCGAAGCTGTATCATAGATTTCAGTCGATGGCTTATGAGGGAAGAGGATCCAGAGCTGTTTATGTAGATCTTCAGGCTCCTTGTCCTTTCAACTGTGGATTATGTCCTATGCATAAGAGTCACACTGCGTTAACAAATTTAGTTGTCACTAACAGATGTGATCTTGAATGTTGGTATTGTTTCTATTATGCTGAGAGAGCAGGATATGTCTATGAGCCCACGCTTGATCAGATAAAATATATGGTCGAACAGTTGAAGAAACAAGGGGTCACGTTAGTTATTCAGCTGACAGGTGGAGAACCTACTATAAGAGAAGATCTTCCGGAGATTGTGAAGCTTCTTAAAGAGCTTGGAGTAAGACATATACAGCTTAATACTAACGGAATAAAATTTGCTAGATTATATTTCGAGGATCCTAATAAAGCGATTTCATATGCAAAGACTTTACGAGAGAACGGGGTTAACACTGTTTATTTAAGTTTTGACGGAGTGTCTCCTCAGACTAATCCTAAGAATCATTTTGAGATTCCATTTATCTTCGAGGTATTCAGAAAAGCTGGCATGACCAGTGTCGTTCTAGTGCCTACAGTAATTAGAGGGGTTAATGATCATGAGTTAGGAGATATGATAAGATTTGCCGCAGCCAATATGGATATTGTCAGAGCTGTGAATTATCAGCCTGTGAGTCTCACCGGGCTTATGAAAAGATTTGAACGAGAGAAATATAGAATAACTATAGCAGATGCTATAATAAAAATTGAAGAGCAGACTAATGGAGAGATTGATAGAAATCAATGGTATCCTGTGCCTTCATGTGTGCCTGTCTCAGAGATGGCTGAGGCTTTATCAAAAGCGTTTAAATTTGAGCTGACAACTCATCCACATTGTGGAGCTGCCACATATGTATATGTAGATAGAAAAGGATCTGATAACCCATATGAGTTTAAATATATTCCTATTGGCAAGATGATTGATATAGAAGGCTTTTTCGAATATCTTCACGATAAAAGTGAGGAGATTAAGAGTGGTGCTAGCAAGACTTTGACAGGGATCAAAACTCTTTGGGATATGGTAACAAAATTTATAGAATGGAGGAATGTTCCTGGAGAAATCAAAAGACTTCTTCCAAAGATGTTGATCGATATATTTGTTAAGCAGAGTTATGATGCTTTAGGAGAGTTTCATTATAGATTCCTCTTCTTAGGAATGATGCATTTCATGGATCAATATAATTATGATGTTCAGAGAGTGATGAGATGCGATATTCATTATGTAATGCCTGATGGAAGAGTGATCCCATTTTGCGCGTTTAACGTTCTTCCTGATCTTTATAGAGACTATATTCAGAAGAAATATGCTATAAGTTTTGAAGAATACTCAAAAATACATGGTCCAGACAAGTTAGGAGACGCGATCAAATACAGAAGAAGCCTTGATCTTATTAGACAGATTAAGTCGCATCCTATATATCAGAGACATTATAAATATTTCTTAGACAATACAAAGAATAGATTTATGTAAATACACTCTCTTTTTTCCTCTCCTCCGGATAAACAGAATATATACCTTTTATATAAAGTTGAGATCCGCATTTAGGACATTTTCTGTCCTGAAGAATTTTTCCTACATAATCTCCAGGCACATATTCTCTGGTCTCGCTATAATCATTATTTACACAAGAGATCTCTGTGAAAATCTTTGGTCTCACATTTTTCTCTTTCTCTTCGCCGCTCAAAAGATTCGGTATTACTGTTGCGATCAACATTATTATTAGGAGAATTATAAGTAGTGTTCCAACATCTATTTGTAAAAGAATCATTATTTCACCCCTATGGTGTTGCCTACACCAACTACTATGACATTACTGCCTGGAGAGACTTTTGTTCTAATAATCTCTTTAACTTTCCCCGCAGCTTTTAAAACTCCTTCATAAATCTCTTTAGTCATCTCAGTAATAGCTTCTCTAGAGCTCATTTTAATGATCACTGCGTCAAGAGGAATATTATATTTGGCTGCAACTCTCTCCATAGCAATCTTTTCTGGACCTGGATCTCCTATAGCAGCGCCAACTCCTTCAGCTACAGAGCCTGATCTTTCCCCCTCAAGTTTTAATGCAGCATCAACAGTTATGATCCTAGCAACCTTCCCTTGTAGCTCTTCAACTAGTTTAGCCAGAGCCTCGCCAGGTCTACCAACAGTTCCTCCAGGCCCCTCGGCTTTTATAAGATAAAGATTTCTTCCTTCAAAATCTATTTTACTATATACAGTCTCCTCCTCAATAAGGATCCTTTCAGACGTGGGCGCTAATAAAGAGACCACCATCGGTCCTGCGGAGTCTCCGACTGGAACTCCTTTTGAGAAAGGCTCCACAGCTTTTCTTACAGCTTCTAACTCTTTTATAACCACTGGCAGAACCATAGATAACTGGATCAGATATAACCACAGCTTGTATTTTCTACTGTAAAGATATAGATGTCTAATGTATCTATAGTAGAAATCAAGGATCCAGTTTATCTCTAAGAGAACCATGAAATTATTCTTCTTCACATTATCAATATTGTCAGGCATGATAGAATTCACATAAGCTTTGATCTTTGAATCTCTAGTTCTCAGAAGATGAGACATTCTCTTTATAATATCCACAGGCTCTATAGACACAGGCTCAATAACAAAATTATTTCCTATGAAGCCATCTATGACGCTCTTAGGATCTTTCACACCTAATTCTTTTAAAAATCTCTCAGAATCCTCTCTAGCCTCTTTAATAAGCTTCTCTATATACATAAGCTTTACTCTCACAAATCTATCATATCTAATAATCCTAGATCTATCTAATATGTCAGTGAATAATAACAAGATCCAGAATAAAGAGATTATTATCCATGCTATAGTGGCCCAGTCTGATGTCGCAGTAGGACCAGGCATTTGAAATATCATCATTATATCACATCATCATTTATATAAAATACTGATTTATATATAAATAAATGATCTATCTTCGAGTTGTGACAAACACCTGATTCTCATAGATTACTATAGTATCCTCAGCCTGAGAAACTTGTGAGCCCGGCAGATCAGATAACAATGGATATCCATATAAAACACCTTCTTTATATAATGATCTTAACATGTTTTCGATGTTTAAATTGACATCAAGATCTTTAAGCCATCTTCCGCAGAATGGCAGCCCTTTAAATCTTTCTTCAATAATCTTTATGATGCTCCCGATCTTTTTATCACCTGTCTTATATTTAGATTTTTTCAGACTATATATCGAGACTATATTCTTATCTTCTGAGACAATGCCTGAGCCTGTGGTGAGAAAAGGTTTTATGGCATATGCATTATTATTCTTTAATCTCCATATAGCCAGAGGATCTGGGTAATTAGGGATGTTATAACCTGCGTGCAGAACATATCTATCTAACATGTGGCCGCTTAAATTTCTCACAGTCTTAAACCCGTATCTTCTAGCGTACGTCTCAGCGATCCTGCCGATCTCCTTCGCTGAAATGCCTGGCTTAACATTTATAAGAATTTTATTAAGAACATCATCGACGGCGTCAACAAGTGTTCTATATCTACCGTCAAGATCAATGCTTCTAGCCATGTCAGCTATGTAGCCGTCCACGTGTACTCCAAGATCAATTTTTACCACGCCAGACTCAGGAATCTTCTTAAGATCATTTATTAAAGGCGTGTAATGAGCCGCCTCATTTCCTATAGATATATTAATCGGAAAAGCCGGTTCACCGCCTAACTCACGTATCATATTCTCAGCCTTCTCAGCGATCTCTATGAGCAACATGCCCGGCCTAACGATCCTTATGATCTCTTTCATAACTTTTGACGCGATCTCGCCTGCTCTTAAATATTTTTTAAACTCCTCTTCATTCAATATGATCACATCAGCATTCTGTTTAGAATATATTTTCTATAAAATAAATATCATGTTGGTGATTAAGATCTATAGAATAATAGATCTTCACGAGGATGTGGCCTACTTCTTTCAGTCAGCATCTTCAGAACATGTGAAAGATTTTGATAAAGATCTTCCTGATAGACATGCAGACATACCTAAGTATAAGAAAGCTGGCATCAAAATGATCTTCTCGGCTGTTTTTCCAGCTATAAAAACATGGGATCCTTTCAAAGAAAAGATGATGCAGAATTTATATGGTAGAGAAGGATCCGCGATCGTCTCTTTATTTGCTGGAAGAGATAATCTTCTGGAACAGATCAAGATATATTATAGATTAGAAAGATTTTTCAAAGATCATATAAAGATCGTTAGTGACAGAGCTGATATTGAGAATCTTGATAGAGAAGAGAAGATAATGTTTTTAATCTCTCTAGAAGGAGCAGATCTATTGAATGATCCTGAGGATCTCGAGTTGCTATTTAGACTTGGCATCAGATCTCTTGCGGTCACATGGAATTATGATAATAAGTTTGGATCCTCATGTACATCAAGAAGAGATTATGGATTAACAGCCTATGGAGAGGCTCTTGTGGAGGAGGCTAATAGACTTGGCGTCATAATCGACATATCTCATAGTAGTAGAAAGACTTCATTAGATGTTCTAGAGATCTCTAGAGAGCCTGTTATTGCGAGCCACTCAAACTATTATGGTAGAAAAGCTCATCCTAGAAATATTGATGACCAGATTCTAGAGGGGATTAAAAAGACGAGAGGCGTGATAGGTTTTACATTTATAACATCAACTATCGGAGGAGAAGGATCTATAGATGATCTTGTTGCTCATATAATAGATGTAAAAGAACGCTTCGGCTCTGATATACTTGCCATAGGCTCTGACTTTTTCGGAATCGAGAAGACGCCGAGAGGTTTAGAAGACGTTACAAAAATCCCTGATCTTTTGCGAAAACTTTCTGAGAAAGGCTTTTCAGACAATGAGATCAGAGGGATAGCATATGAAAATGTTTTGAGAGTATTGAGAGAGTATTCTAAAAAATGGATTTGAAGCTACATAAATGCAAGATCTATTCCAAAAACTTTTTTAAGAAGCATTCTAATGGTTGTCAGCCTCTGTATCTCTCCAGTGCCTTCATATATCTCTGTGACTAATGCGTCTCGTAGATATCTTGTGACTCCATATTCCTCGTCAAGTCCTACTCCCCCGTGAATTTTTATAGACATTAACGCTATTTCTTCAGCAACTTCTGTGGCATACATCTTAGCTATAGAAGATGCGAATATGAATTCTTCACCACCTTTTGCAGCTCTTGATGCAGCCCAGTAAGTTAGTAGTCTGGCTGCAACTAGTTTTGAAAGCATCTCAGCGAGTTTAAAACTTATTCCTTGGAAACTTATTATAGGTCTCTCGAAAGCCTGTCTCTGAAGCGAATAGTTCAAAGCTTTTTCAAAAGCTGCCTGTGCAAGACCCACTGCCTGAGCAGCTACAGAAATTCTTGCGTAATCATATGTTGTGACAAGTATTTTAAATCCTTCATCTACTTGACCAACCACGTTCTCCTCAGGAACAAACACATTATCTAAAATCACTTCGTAAGGCTGTTCACCTCTTAGACCTATCACATTGAATCTCTGGCCTATTCTAAGGCCTTGAAATCCTCTCTCAACTATAAAAATAGTTATACCTTTCCACCTTTCTCTTCTACTCGGAGGAGGACTCGTTCTTGCAGACACTATAAAATAGTCAGCTTTTCCAGCGCCTGTTATAAAAATTTTTCTGCCATTAAGTACATAGCCTCCATCAACTTTCTTAGCTGTAGACTGAATACCTGCAACATCGCTTCCAGCCCCAGGCTCTGTATTTGCATGTGCAGCAAATTTTTCTCCAGAGGCTATATGTGGCAAATATCTCCTCTTCTGCTCTTCGGTTCCAAACAACAAGACAGGTATAGTAAACAAGCCTGATACTCCTATAGATGCTGCAAAAGCTAGAGAAGCTCTTGAAAGCTCCTCTTGAAGCACGACCATCTCAAGAAAAGATCCTCCTTGACCACCATATTCTGGAGGTATCCCTATTCCTGTGAACCCTGCCTTGGCGGCTTCTTTCAAAAGATCCTCTGGAATGTCTCCTGTCTTCTCAATCTCAGATAATCTTGGCACAAGTTTTGTCTCAACAAATTCTCTCACAGTTTTTCTAAGGATCTCAACTTCCTCAGGAATATCTATTTTAAAATCATCTAGAGAAGTAAATGGAAACATAAAGCTCTCCACAAAAATTTAAGTTATAAAATATTTAATTATTATACTTTTAATAACCTTGTTTATCTAAGTCATAAAATATTTATTACAAAAGATCTTTTTATCTGATAGATTTTTACTGTTGTTTCTGAGTCTCGCTCTCTAATTTCTTTAATTCTTCCTCAATCTCTTTCTCAATCTCTTCAATAGGCTTTGGAGGTGGTGTAGTAGCTAGAGTATATCCTATCCATGCTAATATTCCGAAAACACCTGCCACAGCTATAAAAGCAGTTAGTTTAAGCAATAACATTGCTACGCCTTCTGAGTAGAAAAACATTAGATAACCATATACAATTATGATCAGAATAGAGACTAGTAGAAGTATTATTCCGAGCATCTGATCCCTGTTCATACAACACTACCTTAAATAAATAGTTTAAAAAGATATTTATATAAAAACTATTAAAAATCAAATGATAGATGGACCGGCCGGGATTTGAACCCGGGACCTCTCGGGTGCAAACCGAGCGCTCTTCCACCTGAGCTACCGGCCCACCATCTTTATTATCATAATTTTCTAGAATAAAAATTTTTCTCAGGATTATTATATACTTGATTTCTGACCTAGAACATCTCAGATGAGTTGCGACAGAAAGCTTATTAGCCTACTTATATTTAGCTCATATCATTGGTGAAAATGCTAGATATATTATCTAATGGATTACTGAAACAGTTTATTGCTGTGGCGATCCTTCTCTCTATGTTCATCTCGTTGCTGCTTAGATATAAAAATCCTAAAAACCCTGTGTGGGCTTATATGGCTTTCTTCTCTTTTATTGCTGTGGCTTTCGACTTAATACCCATAGATCAGATATCTTCAGCTGTTGATATTGAGGTGATATTATTTCTGGTGGGGATGTTCAGCATAGTATCTATTGCAGAATCTTCGGGTCTTCTAGATCTTGTTGCGTGGAGGATAATGATAACTTCTAAAAGCATCTATACACTGCTCATAATATATTCTATGACAATAGGTCTTCTATCAGCTGTGGCTGTAAACGATACTATGGCGGTCATGGGCCCTCCGATAGCATATTCTTTATCAAGAATAACTGGTATAGATCTTAGGATATTAACTCTTCTTCTGGCATATTCTATAACGATAGGTTCTGTGATGACTCCTATAGGAAATCCTCAGAACATGTTGATCGCTACAGAGTCAGCTATAAAAGCTCCTTTAATAACATTTATTAAATATTTATTGATACCTACAATAATAAATCTTCTGATAACGCCTCTTCTAATGATCAAATTGTTTAAGATAGAAAATAGAAGAATTGAGGTAGGCTTAGTACCTCAGGAGCTTATCAGAGATAGAAGAGATGCTTATGTAGGCGCTTTAGCACTGATAATAGTTATACTACTTCTGTTTATAAACGATCTTATGAGTCTATTAGGTCTTTATCATATAAGATACATAGGCTTCATACCATTTATAGTTGCGGCTGGAGCATATCTTTTTACTGAGAGACCTAGAGAGATAATTAAAAACGTTGATTGGGGAACAATAATCTTTTTCATAACAATGTTTATAACAATGAAAGCTGTCTGGGACACAGGAGTATTATATAAACCTCTTAATGTTCTGGCGCCTCTGGATAGTGATAATATTTTTGCCAGAGTTTTTCAGATAACAATTGTATCTATAGTCTTTAGTCAGTTTCTGAGCAATGTTCCTTTTACAAAGATCTTTATAGAATATCTTAAGACTGTTAAAGATGAAAACTTTTTGACGGCTCAAGACTGGATAGCTCTTGCCATGAGCTCTACTATCGCCGGCAACTTAACGTTGTTCGGCGCAGCCTCTAACATAATTATTTTAGAGGCTCTTGAAAGTAGATATGGAAGAACTATTTCATCTATAGATTTTGTCAAGCTAGGAATTCTTATTACAGCGGTAAATATCTTAGTCTATACTCCTTTTATAGTGATAATAAGATGAGAGGTTCAAATTCTTATCTTATTCAAAAGATCTTTTATCTCTCCAAGTTTTTCTAAGTCGAATCTTATTATTGCCAGAGATGGATGTCCTCCTATACTTATCAAGAGACCTCTCTCTTCTATATATCTTGCTATTTTATATGCTTTGCCTGGATATTTTATTATTAAAAGAGCTTTGTCAGGCTCGTGAGGATCTGAGACTATGACCGCCACTGGAGCTCTAAAGATCCTGTATAATACTGAGGCCAATGATGATGCTCCTTTTCTCCGCCATTTTTTTCTGGCATCAATAAATCTAAATACTCCTATTCTCTGAGCTGATACTGCTATCTCATTTGCAAAGCTTTTCATCTCCTGATCAATTTTCTCGACGTAGCCACGGATCTTTGTTAAGACATTATGATCCAGATATGAATGGACGATTCTTGGAGCCATCCAATTGACTATTTTTATCCATGTCTCCTCATCTTTTTTATAAGCCATGTATTTTGACACATCTGCTAAAAGCCTCATGATCCTCCTAAGATCCTCAGGAACTTTCAAGCCCTGATCCATGTAATATATTGTTGATACAAATTTCTCAAGACGTTGATTTGTTCTAGCTCCTGCCATAAGGATCCTGTCATAAGCGATTTTTGATGTAGGCACATACCCCACGAGTGCTTCATCTACTATCTTCATGAGTTTATCAAGCTCTCTATGCGTTGACAAGTGATGATCTATATATATGATCTTTGTATCTTTACATCGATCTCTGTATATCACAATCTGATCTATAGATATCTTTATTACAGGTATATCTAGAAAAACAAGAGATTCATAACAATATAATGTGTCAAGTCTTTTAAAAGCTCCATAAGGCTCTGAAGGATAAAGATCTATGTCTAACGACTTTTTCACAGGATATATTCCTTCATATTTCTGTGAATAGACTATTACAGCGGCTGAGACTGCTCCATCAGCATCCCAGTCAGCTATTATAGCAACATTATTTCTTTTTAAACTACTCAATTTCTACACACCATCATTTTGTGTAGACCTCCTCTCCTTCTAAAAACACTTTTGATATTCCAAGATCTTTATTCATCAGAATTATGTCGGCTACACACCCAGGTCTTAGACAGCCTAGACTTTTTATCTCGAGAGATCTTGCGGGAGCCTCTGTGAGATGATATAACGCCTCTGACACATCTAACCCTATATGAATCAAATTATATAAAGCTTTGATCATTGTTAAAGTGCTTCCAGCCAATGTTCCATCTTCTAATCTGGCAACACTGTCTTTAACCATCACTTTTAATCCTCCGAGCATATATACTCCGTCTCCAAGTCCTGTCGCACTTATTGAATCAGTTATCACGACGGCTCTTGATCTGGCAACTTTTGTTATCATTTTAACCACAGGAGAAGCTAAATGAACAAGATCAGCTATGAATTCTATGAATACTCTCTCATCTTCTAAACCTGCGAGAGCTGGACCAGGATCTCTATGATGAAATCTTCTCATTCCATTGAATATATGTGTGATCCTTCTAGCACCTCTCTCGATAGCTTTTTTAGTCTCCTCATAGGAGGCGTTGGTATGTCCAATGCTTACAATAACTCCTCTATTGACTATCTCAGGGATCTTTTCTAAAACATTATCTATCTCTGGTGCCAACGTTATTATTCTTATGTTCCTCTCTGAAGCTTTTATATATTCATCTATCTCACTCATGTCAAGTTTTCTAATAGCCTCAGGATTTTGCGCTCCTCTCATTTCAACATTTATATAGGGCCCCTCAAGATGTAGTCCTAACACCCTAGACCTATTATGATCCATAGGATCTTCTGATAAGAGGTCTCCGATAGCCTCCGCCACCTTAACAAGATCTTCATGTTTTAAAGAGACTGTTGTTGGGACAAAACTTGTCACACCTATTTTAATAAGTTCCTCTGATAATCTTTTGATTTCATTTATGCTCCCAGAGCTCACATCAAAACCTGCATAGCCATGTATATGTGTATCTATGAAGCCTGGCGCAGCGATCATCTCTTTAGTTTCTTGTGAATGGTCTGAAGACCTCCAATAAGGCTTTAGATCTTTGATCACACCATTTTCAATTTTTATAGATCCTCTTATAATTCTTCTTTTGGGAGTATAGATCTCTGCCAGGTTAAGTATCATGTTAATAGCCATTATTTTTTTGCTATAATATATAAAAGAGACTTGTACAGATCATGATATTATAAATGTTTAAAATATTAATAAATTAATTAAAGTCCTCTCAGTAACTAATTATATCGGAGGTTTCTATGGCCTCTAATTATATTTGGAGACCTACAAAAGATATTGTTGACGAAGCTAATGTTCAAAATCTTATTCAGATGTTTAAGACTAAAGATTATAAAGATTTTATAAGATTTAGTATAAAGAATCTTAGAAGCTTTTGGGGTAGAGCCCCAGAGATCTTGGATATTGAATGGTTTAGAGAATTTGATGAGGTTCTTGATGTTTCTCAAGGTATTGAGTGGAGCAGATGGTATGTCGGTGGAAAGATCAATGCGTCATATAATGTTGTAGATAGGGTCGTTAAGAAAGGTTTTGGAGAGAAGAAGGCTTTTATATGGGTTGGTGAAGACGGGCTTGAGAAGATCATGTCATATAGTGAGTTAGAAGATCATGTCAAGAGATTCTCAAATTATCTTCTCAGCATGGGAGTTAAGAGTGGCGATGTAGTATCTATTTACATGCCTATGATGCCTGAATCTATTGTGGCGATGTTGGCAGCCGTAAGGATCGGTGCTATAGCCTCTCCAATATTCTCAGGCTTCAGTCCTCCTGCCGTTGCAGATAGACTTAGACTTGCAGAGTCTAAAGTTTTGGTGACTATAGACGGCTATTATAGACGAGGAAAAGAGATCATTCTAAAGCCTCAGGCTGATGAAGCTATAAGATTGTCAGGCACAGATCCTAAGGTTGTCGTGGTTAAGAGACTCGGTGTCGAGATACCATGGGATGATAAACGTGACATATGGTATGATCATGTTATAAAAGAATATTCGAAGACAGACTATGTTTATGAGGCTGATCCTAATGATCCTGCTCTTCTTTTATTCACCTCTGGAACCACAGGCAGGCCTAAAGGTGCTGTGATCAGTCACATAGGCTCTATCATAAAACCTGGTCTGGAACATTATATAAATCTAGATATCAAAAGAAAAGATCTTTTGTGGTGGATCACTGATATAGGATGGATGATGGGTCCTTGGCAGGTGTTCGGCTCACAGCTTTTAGAGGCATCACATCTAATGATCGAAGGAGCAATAGATTATCCTCCTGACAGAGTATGGTCTATAATAGAGAGATATAAAGTATCTCATCTAGGTTTTGCCGCGACTGCAGCCAGGATCTTGAAATCATATGGTTTATCATATGTAGAGTCTCACGACATATCTAGTCTTAGGGTCTTTGGAAACACTGGTGAGCCTATAGATCCTGACACGTGGCTATGGATCGTGAGAGACGTAGGTCAAGACATGAGGCCTATGATAAATCTCTCAGGAGGTACAGAAGTCTTCGGATGTATTCTTCTACCGAGCGTAGTTGTAGAGCTTAAGCCATCAACATTATGGGGCCCTGCTCCAGGGGTTGATGCTGACGTTTTTAATGAGGAGGGGGTCTCTGTACGTGGAGAGACAGGTTATCTTGTTGTTAAAAAGCCTTTTCCATCGATGACCAGAGGCTTGTGGAAAGATCCTGATAGATACATAGAGACTTATTGGAGCAGATTCAGAGGAGTATGGTATCACGGCGACTGGGCTTATATAGATCATGACGGGTTCTGGTATCTATTTGGAAGAGCTGATGATGTTCTAAAAGTTGCTGGAATGAGAATTGGGGCTGCAGAAATAGAGGGAGTTCTCAACGAACATCCATATATCGCTGAGAGCGCATGTATAGGAGTGCCTCATAAGATCAGGGGTGAAGTAGTCTATTGTTTTGTTAAATCAAAATATGGTTTAGAAGTTGATGAGAATAGACTAGAGATAGAGTTGAAAGAACTTGTTGCTAAAAGAATCAGCAGAGTATTCATACCGGAAAGAATAATTGTTGTGCCGGATCTTCCTAGAACTAGAAGTGGAAAAATTATGAGAAGAATTTTAAGAGCTATATTGCTTGATCAAGATCTTGGAGATGTCTCATCTCTAGAGAATCCTGAGACTATAGAATCTCTGAAGAGAAAAATCAAAATATAAAGTTAAAAACTAAATCTTATGGTGTTGTTCTAATGTTGATCATTAGAGAAGAAGATGTTAAAGACTTGATAGATTTTAAAGAAGCTGTGGATATTATAGAGAGAGCGTTAGAGTATCAGGCTAAGGGAGAGGCTCAGCTCATCCCAAGATCCAGGATATTTATGAGAGAAAAAGTTTATCACGTGATGGCGGCGTCGATAGAGCCTTTAGATGTAGTCGGTCTAAAAACCTATCTATCAATACCAGGCAGAACTTCTTTTGCTGTGATAATATTTTCAATAAGATCTGGGGAGATCTTAAGTTTGATAGAGGCAGATCTATTGGGAAGAATTAGAACTGGTGCTGCAAGCGCGATTGCTACTAAATATCTTGCTAGAAAAGATGTTAAAGCTCTTGGTATAATAGGATCTGGTAGACAATCATATACACAGGCTCTTGCAATACTCAGCATAAGATACTTTGATCATGTTTTTGTAAATTCTTTAAATAGAGAGAACTCAGAGATTTTTGTTAAAAGACTTAGAGAGAAAGGATATAACGCTTTCGTAGCCGACTCTCTACATGATCTTTTCATAAAAAGTGATGTCATATCTTCAGCAACAAACTCCAGACAGCCTTTTATAAAAGCTGAGTATATAAAAGATGGTTTACATATGAATCTCGTTGGATCTAATCATCCTAATAGAGCGGAGGCTTATCCAGAGGTGTTTCTTAAGACTAGACTTGTTGTGACAGATAGCATAGAACAAGCTAAGAGAGAGTCTGGAGATCTTATAGAAGCTGTGAGAAAAGGATATATCTATTGGGAGAAGATACATGAGCTCTGGGAGTTGGTCGTAGGAAGAGTCTCTAGATCATCAGAAGATGAGGTTACTTTATTTAAGTCTCACGGTGTCGCGTTATGGGATGTGGCTTTAGCAAAATTAATATATGAGAAAGCTAGATCAAAAGGAGTGGGTCAAGAGATCTCTTTCTCAGGCTTTTGGAGAGACAGATATTTTTAATTTAAAAATTTATTAATCTCTCATCAGATTTATTATGAAGGTGGCACTCTCTCATGTATTAATGAGGTGATTTTCATGAGTTCAATGACTGCCCAAATAGATCAGAAGAAGAAATGGGTTGATAAGATGATTAGAAGTGCTAAAAAATATCATAAGATATGTCCTTATTATGATAAAAAAACTAATTCATGTTTCTTAAGATTAGGAGGTAAATGTGATAGAGATGGAAAATTTGACACTTGTCCAGTATTTATAGAGTTTCTAGAGAAGAAATATGACTCTTTCGTAAGATCAGGAAGACCTCTTCCAGTAGATTTTATGGATCCCGCAATGATATCTCCATAAATCATATTATACTTAAATGATTCTATGTCTAAAATTTTTTCAACATATCAAACCCTCCTTCTATATCTATTGCTCAAAGGAGTTATGATTTGAAGACTATCGCACAAGACTTTATAATAAAGATCTTGCTTTTTAAGATGAGAGGAAAAAATATCACATAAGTCGTTAAAAAATTAATTGGTCTATATAAGATATTAAATTGCTTTCTATGGCTGTCTGCCTTGTTTTCTCAGATATTCTCGAAGCTCGTTTATACGTTTTTCAACACTTTGGATCTCTTCTTGGATCTCTTTTAAATCTTCTTCAAGAACTTTCTTATAATCTTCTAACATAGCAAGTTCCTCTTCTGGTGTTAAAGGAGGTGGATATAACGGTGGAGGCGGGTAATAAGGATATGGAGGATATGTAGGCTGTTGCGTCTGCTGTTGTTGCGACTGGTAGAGCGGTGGAGATGGCGGATAGATCATATATGGATACCATTTTCTCCAAAATCTATGCCACCAATGCCACATTATAATCTCCTCAAATCATTTTGATTACGTCTCACCACCAGGGATATGTGATTATATACGGCGTATACCACCATATGTTATACCAGTACCATGGATAGTAGTAATATGGATGATAGTATGGCCATCTATGTAGGAGATATCCATACCAATACCATGGAAGCCAGCCTCCTCTAAATATCCATCCAGGTCTTAACCATGGAGGCAGATGACTGAAAGGTCCTCTTCCAGGCCATATATTTGTTAAGCCCCATACAGGTCTCCACCACATACATTATTCACCATTTTTGAATAACTACACAAAAATATATAAATTTAACTCTTCAGGATCTTTCTATAAGGTCTAACATATTTATTGAATTGATCAAATCATTAAAATAAAAATAAAATCTTAACGTTGATCAATACATTCTTCCTTACGATAAGTAATGATTATAGGTCTACGCTCTATTAATGCTTGAACAATTTTTCTTCTGCCATTATCAAGAGATCTCCATAAAGTCCCTTGCGATATGCCCATTTTTTCTGCAGCCTCTCTCTGGCCGAGTCTCTCTACATATACAAGCTTCAGAGCCTCGAGCTCGTCAGGAAATACATATATAGGGTCGTTGGTGAGAGGATGACCTGTGTTGTCCATAGGCATAAATATTATCTCATTATAATTGCTCCAGAGGATTCTTGGTCTAGGAGGTCTTCCTCTTCCACGTCTTCTCCAACACCAGCTCCATGGAGATCCTCCTATATCGTTAAACATTTTTATGTTCAGCCTCTCTAATTAAATATCTATTGTCTACTAATTAACTATTTAACACAAAAGATCTTAGGACAAAGTTCTAGAATAATAACTCATCTTTTGAGAAAAAGATCTGAGAATATATTCTTAAGATCTTCTGAGAATGAGGTGTTCTCACTTTTTTTATCTAATACATAGATTGTGAGCTTCTTAAGTCTCTCTATAGTATCTTTATGAAGATAATGTTCCATAGAACAAGCATCTTTCTCAGCTATCTCTTCTGGAAGCATAAGGATCTCAGAGAGAAACTTTTTTAATATGATATGTCTCTCAAATATCTGTCTGGCAAGTCTTGATCCTTTTCTAGTTAATCTGATCTCTTCACCTTTTTTATATATTATCAGTTTTTTATCAGAGAGCTTTCTCAATTGTTCTACAACTGAAGAAGGCTTCACATTAAGTATTTTCGCCAGATTTGTCACAGAGACTTTTTTACCTTCAAAACTTAGTTTATAAATTGCTTCGATATAATCTTCATAACTTTTACCATATGATGCAGATCTTCTCATTATTATCTACCTTAGAAAATCCTCTCCTTATATATATTTTTAACAAATATTTTTATGATGTATCTAATTAATAATCAGATCAAAAATATCTATAGTCAAGATCATGGTCTCTCTGGATGAGGAGGATGAGGAATGTGCGGTATAATAGGAGTAGTACAGAAAAATGAGAAGGCTTTAGGAGAGAAGATGGGGATCATCATTCGAGATTCTCTTAAGAGACTTGAGTATAGAGGCTATGACTCTGTGGGATATGCTATAATAGATCGTAATGGCAGACTCGTTATTAGAAAGGCTAAAGGTAAGATAGATGATCTTTTGAAAAGACTTGAGTTTGAGAGATTTGATGGGTTAGTGGGTGTCGGCCACACTAGATGGGCTACTCACGGTCCTCCCTCTGATCTTAATGCTCATCCACATACAGACTGTAGTAGATGTATAGCGATTGTTCATAATGGAGTGATAAGAAATTATCAAGAGCTGAGAGATGAGCTGGCATCTAGAGGTCATATGATCTCTAGCGATACAGATACAGAGCTGATCGCTCATTTGATCGAGGATTATTTGAGAGAAGGTTTTGAAATGATAGATGCTCTCAGAATGATCATGAGAAAAATAGATGGATCATATGCTTTTCTAGTGATCAGCTGTAGAGAGACTGATAAGATATATTTTGCAAAAAAGATATCACCATTAATAATAGGATTAGGAGAAGGTTTTAATCTCATCTCCAGCGACATCCCAGGTCTCATAAAATATTCTAGAAAAATAATTGCTATAGAAGATGGAGAGCTGGGCTACATTTCTCCAGAAAAGATCTATATAGAGAACATATATGGCGAGAGAATAGATCCTTTGTCTAGAGTAAAGATCATTGATTGGACGATCGAGCAGATCGAGAGAGGAGGATATCCTCATTATATGCTTAAAGAGATATATGAGCAATCAATAGCTGTACGAAATACTTTAGCCAGCGTGGCAGAACAGATTAGAGATGTGATCAATATTTTGCTCAGTGATAGAGATATATTTATAACAGGAGCGGGTACGTCATATCATGCAGCATTAGTCATGGACTACGCGTTAAAATATTATCTAGGCGCAAGATCAACTGCATTCATATCTAGCGAAATCTCTTTATATAAAAAGATTTTTGATAAAAAAAGTGTTTTGATAGCTATTAGTCAAAGCGGAGAAACTATTGATACTCTTAACGCTCTTAGAACAGCTAAAGAGAGAGGCGCCTTAATCATTTCATTAACAAACTCTGTTGATAGTGCGATCTCTAGAGAGTCTCATTACAAGCTTTATATAAGAGCAGGCCCGGAGATAGGTGTTGCAGCAACAAAAACATTTACTTCACAAGTAACATTTCTTTTATATCTCGTATCAGAGTTATTAAGAGAACAGGATCCTGACACAGGATCTCTTATTAAAAAAGAGTTAGAAGAGTCTCCAGAGCTTATAAACAGATATATTAAGAAAATTGATAAAGAGAGCGAGTCTCTGGCATCAATACTCAAAGACTCAAGAAACATATATGTTCTCGGGAGAGACATCTCACTGCCAGTCTCTATGGAGGGTGCATTAAAAATTAAAGAGATATCATATATTCATGCAGAGGCTTACCCTGCTGGAGAGAGTAAACACGGCCCTATAGCTCTTGTCGAGAAAGATTTTCCAGTAGCATTTACGTCTCTAGGTTTTGAACATAATCATGTTATGGTCAGCAACATCGAGGAGATGAAGGCTAGAGGAGCTTTTATAATAGCTGTTGCTCCATATAGTGATGAGAGGATCCATAGATTAGCAGATTATAGTTTTCTGATGCCTTCTATGAAGACTATGGCTGCCTCAATATTATATGTAATACCTTATCAATTGCTTGCTTATCATCTTGCAGTTAAGAGAGGATTTGATCCGGATAAGCCTAGGAATCTTGCTAAGACTGTGACTGTGGAATAAAAGATCTTATTTGCTAGCAATCGATGTCCTCATGAAACTCTTTTTATAATAAAAGATCTTGTTGATAAAATCTTTATCACGACCATTGATCTTGCATAAGAAACATATTTTTATGCCAACGCCTGTATCTATCAGACAAGAATGACATACAAGTCTTCCACATGAGGGGCATGTTGTTATGCTAAGATTTTTTCTACATACTCTACATAAAGTCTCTTTACATACGCTGCAGATATTCTCATTTATATCATAATGATCTTCACATACAAATCTTCTACATATTCTACATCTATAAGAAGCCTTCTTCAGACCACATATCTCACACAGATCCTCTCTATTTATATGAGTCATCACAACATCATATATAATAACGGTTTTATGTCACTATTAAATTTGGGGGATGAAGAGAAGGACTTCTCTGATAGATGATTGAGGTGGAGCGACCATGACCCCTGAATATTTCAGCATAGATCCTGTCCTGTTAGAGATGTTTTCTAGACAGATTCTTATGAGAGAGATAGGTCTCGAGGGTTTAGAGAAACTTAGAAAAAGCAGAGTTTTTGTCGCCGGCGGAGGGGCTTTGGGTTCTGCATCAGCAATCTTTATGAGCAGACTTGGAGTAGGCTTTATAAGAATCGTAGATCCTGATGTAGTTGAGCTCTCGAATCTGCCTAGGACATTGGCTTATAAATATGAAGATGTTCTTCGAAATACTCCTAAAGCTTATGCAGTTGCTAGAAGCATAAAAGAGATCAGTCCTTTCACAGAAGTTGATTATAAAATTGATGTTATTGAGACAGACAACGTCTTAGACTTTATAAAAGATGTTGATCTTGTCTTAGACGGACTTGATAATCTCAGGTCGAGATTTATACTTAATGAAGCGGCTGTTCAACTGAGAAAGCCGTATATATATGGAGGGGTGGAAGAATCATATGGAGTTGTAATGCCTATAATTCCTGGAGAGACGGCTTGTCTACGTTGTCTATACAGCTCTATAGATATTGAGAAAATAGATGAAGAGAGGAGAGTTATACCTGTCTCAGTGTTGACGCCTGTAGCTGTCGCCTTTGTAATGACTTCTCTAGCTCTGAGAATATTGTTAGAAAGAAAAATTGAGAAAAAGATCTATTATATAGACGTGTCGAGACCTGAGATAAAAACATTTGATATAGAGAGGAACCCGCAGTGTCCCGTCTGTGTGAAGGGCCTGAGAGAGTTTATCGGTGTCAGATCTGTCAGTAGGATCAGAGCTGTCTCAGGAGCAAAAGATCTTTATATGATAATTCTTTCTAAAAAATTTGATGATAAAGATCTTGATAAGATAAGATCTTTAGGTTCTGTTGAGAAAACAGAGTTTGAATACAAGATCGAGACAGAGAAGGTTTTCATAAGACTTCTCAGAGGCTCTAGAATAGGATTCGTAAGATCAAGAGACATAGATTCTGTAAGAAATATATATGAGAAAATAACAAGATATCTAGAGGATGATAAAGATACATCAGGAGGAATACGAGATCAACAGAAATAATTATAGAGAAATTATAAAAAGAATCTCCTCACAGCTGAGACCGGAGGAGAGAGCAGTAATAAAAATTGATATCAAAGATCATGTCATGCTCAACATGTTATTAAAGACGTGTAGAGAGAATGATCTAAGCGTCATCTATGGATATAATGATGATAAGACTATAAATCTGATTATTACAAAAAGAAGATAGCCGGGCGGGGATTCGAACCCCGGTCACGGGGGCTCTCTCCGCCACCGTCTCTATCTAATATTAATTTTCTGAAGCCTATTAAATTTTTTTAAATAATGATTATAGGCGAAACATTTTATCATCTGATGCTCATAAGAATGATCAGAGAGATCGTCACTAGAAGTAGCCATATGATCAGGTTCCATCTAATTATTTTATAGCCATCAAGAGGAGGTATAGGTATTAGATTAAATAATGCAAGTATTATATTCACTTCTGATATGATCTTTAGAAATAAGCTGTATTCAGGAAAAATTTTCATCATTATAAATGTTGCTATAGATATCATAATATTGACAGAAGGTCCTGCAGATGATATTGCTCCCTCAAAGCTCAGCGTCGAGAATGAGCATATACTTAAGACGTATCCAGGTAGCGCGAATATAAGAGGAAGAGATGTTGCGTGCAGAAGTAGATAAAGATTCTGTATGACACCTATGAATCCTGTGACTATAACTGAGAAAAGATCTATTGTGAATCTTGCGCTACAACCTAATTTCCGAGAAACCATTCTATGTCCAAGCTCATGAAAAATAAAACCTATCAAGACGGCTATGACATATATTAGTCCTATCAAAAGATCTTTTTTAATATAATAAAATCCTCCAAAAACGTTTATAAGCATGAAAACTGCTATCAGCCAAGAGAGATGTTCAGGAAGATCTTTGAATAAGTCTCTTATTCTTATCGAGTATCTATACACTCTCTATAGACACCATATAAATATTTTAAGAAGATATATTATTCTTTATAGAAATCTTGATATGAAGATCCTCTTCTCAAGACTTGAGAATATGATATTATAATATAGATTAATTGAGTAATTATGTTTTTTAAAATACTTAGGATATAATACATGATGAGGCTGAGAGAATGAAAATTGGTGAGGCTCCTAATGAGCTTATGAAAATTGTTGAGATAACAGGTAGACATAATAAGTGGAGAACTACAGAGACTCTTAATCTCATTCCTAGCGAGAATGTTATGAGCCCATTGGCTGAGGCAGTATATTTCACTGATATGATGCATAGATATGCTGAGGGCAAGCCTAGAAAAAGATATTATCAGGGGCTTCCATATGTTGATGAGATAGAAGAGCTTGCAATGGATCTTATGTCAAGACTTTTTAAAGTGAAATTTGTAGATCTCAGGCCTGTAAGCGGCACAGTGGCGAATGCAGCCACATTCAGAGTACTGGCTCCGCCAGGTGGAAAAGCTGTCGTAGCTCCTGTGCAGGCAGGTGCTCATGTTAGCCACACAAAGTTCGGCACTTTAGGAGCGTTAGGTATCAAACATATAGAGATGCCTTTTGACAGGGAGAATATGAATGTAGATGTTGACAAAGCTTCTAAACTTATTGAGGAGGTCAAGCCAGATTTTATCGTAATGGGAGGATCATTATATTTATTTCCACATCCATTGAAAGAGCTTGCTGAAGTAGCACACTCTGTTGGGGCAAAAGTTGTTTATGATGCGGCACACGTCTTAGGACTTATCGCAGGAAAAAGATGGAGAGATCCTTTTGATGCAGGGGCGGACGTCGTCACATCATCTACACACAAAACTTTCCCAGGTCCACAGGGAGGAGTCATATTATCTAATAACGAGGAGGTTTTTAAAGAGATCTCGAGAACAATATTTCCATGGTTTGTCAGTAATCATCATCTTCATAGACTTCCGGCCACAGCTGTTACAGCGCTTGAGATGATATACTTCGGAGAACAATATGCCGACCAGATCATTAGAAACGCCAGAGCCTTCGCAGAAGCTCTTCACGAGGAGGGGTTAGACGTTGTCGGAGAACATCTGGGCTTCACAAGATCTCATCAAGTAGTTCTTAATGTAAGGAAATATGGTGGAGGAGCTAAAATAGCACAGTTATTAGAAGAGGCTAACATAATTGTTAACAAAAACTTGTTGCCAGAAGATCCTCCGGAGGCCGTTAAAGATCCTAGTGGAATAAGAACAGGCGTTCAAGAGATGACTAGATATGGTATGAAAGAAGATGATTTCAGAGAAATAGCTAGATTCTTCAGAAAAGTCATTGTCGATAAAAAAGATCCTAAGGAGGTAGCTAAAGAAGTCTCAGAGTTTAGAAAAGAATTTATGAAGATTCATTATACATTTGATGTCGATGTTGACAAGATACCTTCTCTCTATAAGATACCTTATATAGTTTTATAAAAATTCTCAAGTGATCTATAGTATGAAGGCTGTGGTTATATCTATAGGCTACGAGATCTTACAAGGAAGAGTGATCAACTCAAACGCTGCATTCATATCAAGAAGATTAATGCTTCTAGGAATAGACGTCGTTGCACATATATCAGTTGGAGACAGTTTTGAAGATATATCTAAAGCATTTGATATAGCTATAAAAGACTTCAACGCAGATCTTATAGTGACAACAGGAGGATTAGGCCCTACATATGATGACATAACTTCTGAGGCTTTATCAAGATATTTTGGAGAAGAACATGTTTTAAATGAAGATGCTTTCAGAGAGATCAGAGAGAAATATGAGAGTAGAGGCATGACTCTTACTCCCGAGAGAATTAAAATGGCTTATATGCCTAAGTCTGCAAAATCATTAAGTAATCCAGTAGGTATTGCCCCAGGGATCTTGCTAATGAAAAATAATAAAATAATAATATCACTGCCGGGAGTCCCGACGGAGATGGAGGGGATATGGGAGGCTCATGTAGAGAGTTTCTTAAGAAGATATGGAACTAAAAATATTGCTGAGACAAGTCTGACACTTATAGGAGTTCCTGAATCAACTTTAGCAAAAGATCTTAATAGATATGCTAGAGACAATCCTGATGTATATATAAAGACTCATCCGAAGGGACATGAGACTAGAGGACCTGTTAACGAGCTTTATATTATGACATCAACATCAAAAGATCAAGATCCTGAGATTGTTTGTATTAGAAAATGTAGAGAGCTTATAGAGATTTTAAGAAATAATAACCCTAATCTCATCATAGAAGGAGATTGTATATGTAAAAAACAGGTAGAAAAGTAAAAAATAAGATACAGGTTTTTACCTTCTTAATCTGATAGACTCAAGTTCTTCAATAGCCTCTCTTATTCTCGCAATTCCCTCTCTGATCCTTTCTTCAGATATTGAATAACTGAGTCTAACGAAACCTTCTCCAGAGACCTCAGAAAACGCTGTCCCCGGCAGTATTATGACTCTCTGTTTATCAATTAGATAATCAACAAACTCCTCAACGCTCATATTTAATTTGTTGAGAAGCTCTCTCACTCTAGGATATATATAGAAGGCTCCCTGAGGCTTCCACGTCTCAAAACCTTTCACTTTGCTCAGCTCTTCATATATAACATCTCTTCTCCTCTGGAAAAGCTGGATCATTCTTTTAGAAGGTGTCCAATCACCTCTCAAAGCTTCTACAGCAGCCTCTTGAGCAAAACTTGTTGCACAGCTATACACGTTCACAGCTACTCTAATCATTCTCTCGATCGCTTCTTTATGAGCAACTATGTATCCAAGTCTCCAGCCGGTCATTGAGAAAGTCTTGCTGAAACCATTTATTAATATAGCTCTCTTCTTCCAATCTGGATACTCAGACACGCTTTTGAAAGGCGCGTTATCATAAATAAAGTTGTCGTATATCTCGTCTGAGAGGAGTATGACATTATGTTTCTCAGCGATCCTCATAAGCTCATCTACAATTTTAGGCGGGAAGACGGCTCCTGTAGGATTATGAGGATTGTTTAAAACAATTATTTTTGTTCTGCTACTTATCATGTTCTCAAGCTTATCAAGATCTATTGTAAACCCCTCTTTCTTATCAAATTTGAGAGGTAGAAACTTAGGTATGCCACCCAAAAGTTTTGTAGCCTCAGAATATGCTGGATAGGCAGGGTCTATCACAATGACTTCATCGCCAGGAGTTATATAGCTTGCTATAACCACAAATATGGCTGTTTTAGCACCTGTTGTCACAATGATCTCATCTGGATCTACTGACGCATGATATCTATTATTCAGATATTCTGCAATAGCCTCTCTAAGCTTATATATGCCTGCTGTCTCAGTATATCCAGTAAATCTTCTGTCAAGAGATCTTTTCGCAGCCTCAATAATATGATCCGGAGTAGGAATGTCCGGCTGTCCCGCTCCAAAACTTATTACGTCATAACCTTTCTCCATAAGCTGTCTTGCGATAGCTATATATTTAAAAGCAAGCTCTCCTCTTATCTTATCAAGAAGAGGTCTTAGATAACTGACCACAGGCTCTTTTTTTGATGACAATAAAATGCCACCGCCGAATAAATATTCTATTAACAAAATTAAATAATTTTCAATAGATCTTTGATCAATACTACAATGATCATATGTTTATAAACATTATTTATTTCTCTAAACAAAGATTATTATGATGATGAGTATCCGGCAAGACAGATTGATGAAGAAGGGTCAGAGTTTCTGAGCAAGATCAGATGAACATATAATATTATATATCTTCTAAGCATTATTATATAAGCTGGATATGAGAAAAGCTGTTTTATATAGGAAATTAGACAAAGAGAGAGTAGAATGTGTCGCATGTGCTCGTAGATGTAAACTTTCACCAGGTCAAGTAGGCTTCTGCGGGATCAGAGGAAATTATAATGGAGATCTATATCTTTTGTCATATGGCATTCTTATAGCTATAAACGTGGATCCTATTGAGAAAAAGCCTCTCACACATTTTCACCCAGGCTCTAAAGTTCTTTCAATAGCCACCACAGGATGCAACTGGGCGTGTGCGTATTGTCAAAACTATGATATCTCTCAGAGAAGACATATAGAAGGTTTTGAATTGGAGCCTGAGGAGGTTGTTAAGATAGCTCTTGAGACAGGCTCTGACGGAATAACATATACTTATAATGAGCCTACAATATTCATGGAATATGCTCATGACGTAGGAGTTATCGCTCGAAAAGAGGGTCTCTTCAACACTTTTGTCACCAACGGTTATATGACTGATGAAGCTGTTGATTATCTCTCTGAATTTCTTGATGCTGCCACAGTAGATATAAAAGGTAATGCTGATAATAATTTTGCTAGAAAATTTATTCAGATAATCAATTATGAGCCTGTCTTCGAGACTTTAAAAGAGCTTAAGAGAAAAAAGATCTTTATAGAAATAACAGATCTTGTGATACCTAAGGTGGGGGATGATCTTGATAAGGCTAGAAAGCTGGCCAGATGGATCGTGGAGAACCTCGGTCCAGAGACCCCTGTTCATTTTCTGAGATTCCACCCAGATTATAAAATGCTAGACTACCCACCTACACCTGTGAAAACATTAGAACAACATGTTAAAATAGCCAGAGAAGAAGGTCTGAAATACGTATATGTAGGCAATGTGCCTGGTCATCCTCTGGAGAACACTTACTGTCCTAACTGTGGCAAACCTGTCATTGTGAGATACGGTTTTGAGATTTTAGAATGGCATCTTGATCAAGAGAATCGCTGTAGATACTGTGGCTATAAAATAAATATTGTAGGCTCTTTAAAGAGAAATTATAATCCATATAGAAGCAGATTTATATTCGTCCCAGTACGAGACAAAAAATACGTCTCCATAGATCCTTCTGAGCTAGTGAGAGAAGGCCTGAGAAGTAAGATATCTTTGGAAAACATTGATAAAGGAGTAATCTAAATCTATATCTTTTTTAGAAGAGAGTATAAATAAAGAAGAGATACGTTTAGAAACAATATGACAGCTGATATATAGCTTGAGAAGACAAGATCAAGGCTTACAGCATGTGATATCAATCTGTTTATAACAGCTGCTCTCAGATTTTCTTGAGTATTAAGAAACATAGGCAATGTACAATTTAAAAACTGATTCTCGAAGATGCTCATTTCTTGAAACGCACATGAGTAAGGACTTGTCACAACAACTATGCTGTTCTCCATCATAGAATATATTGTTATTATGAAAAGTAGGATCCTTGTTTTATAAGAGGATCTATTGAGAATAATATAGATCGAGTATATCAATAATATTGTGATCGGCGTGAGAAACCTAGGGCCGTAAGAAAGACCTCCGTGATAATCATGCCACATAGAATATATCATTAGAGGAACAAAAATCATGATCAGATAGATTAGGAAAGCATCTTTTGAATAAAAATCTTTATAGAAATATATTGATAAGATCAGTGATATGAAAGATATTGGGTAGAGAGACAAAAGACTTTTTCTAGGATCTATAAGTTGAGCCACAAGCCCTATGAAAACTGGTGTGACAAAACCTGTTCCAAAACCTCTCTCTGACGAATATATGATCTCAGGGAAAATAAAGGGGTTTCCTGTTGTAGAGAGATTATAATAAAATTGAAATGATAGTGCAATCGAGAATATAGAGATCCATATGATGATTATTGAGAAAAGTTTTTTATAAGTAGTTATTTTTATTCTGAAATTATTGATTAATTTGATCAGTATGAAAATAGATATCGAAAAGATCATGATTATTGTAGAAGGATCTGTTAGCAGAGCAATTCCGGAAAACAGGCTATGCATGATCACATCTTTAAGCTCAGGATCTTTTTTATACAACATGTTTGATGAGTGATATAACAGTGCTGAGTAGCACATCATTAATAAAGCCTGTGGAAATATATGTGAGGAATATATCCAGGGCATTGATGCAAATACTCCGCTTATTAATGAGGCCATTATATATTCTTTGTATGGTCCGAATCTTTTTATAAATAGATACATATATATCATAGAGATCATTGTTGAGATACTCATTACAAGACCTCCTATAAAAAGACCTGTCTCATAGTTGTTTGCTAGACATTCTAAAGGAGATATTATTAGAGGAACTCCTATAGGTCCTGCAAATATGTATCTATCTTTTATCTTGATCACGTCAGTATAATACCACTCCATCTTCTCTAGAAAGAAAGATCCTTTGCATATCTGTTTCGATAGATCTATTATAATTGCAGTATAACTTGTTAAGATCCCTATGTTTATGCTAAGGATCATTATTATCAATGATATCATTATTAAGATTATGAGAGGCTTCTCTTTCAAAATTTTATACCAGAAATAAATTTAATATTATCAAAAAAATCTGATGTGAAACAACATGAGAGGAGATAAAAAGATCTATTTGGTCACTGCCTCAGTAAATCCTCTGGATAATCTATTGACAATATTTGAGGAGGAGAATGAGAGACCTGAAAAGATCATAATAGTTGATGAGGGAGATGAGAGACTTAGAGAATATAATAAAAAGATTCTTAGAAGACTGAATGTCGAGATATCATTCTACGGCCCTGAGGAGAGGATTGAGTGGTTTAAAAAGACTTATGGGTCTTCTTCAGAGAAATATATCAAGCTGATCCCTGAGAGAAGTCATGCCGAGACCAGCTTCGGCTTCTTAGTATCATATGCAGAAGAAGCTGAATATATCATAGAGCTTGATGATGATGTGTATGGTGAGAAAGGTTATAAACTTATAAATGATCATTTGAGTAATCTAGAGAGTAGTAGAGGAGTTTTAGTATCATCGTCATCTGGCTGGGTCAACACTATAGATTTTCTAGATCTGAATCTAGATAAAAATGAGAGGATCTTTCCCAGAGGACATCCTTATGATCCTTCTATAAGAAGATATGAGTATAAATTTGATAATATAGAGAGCGACTGTGTTTTAAACATGGGTCTATGGACAGGATCTCCAGATCTTGATGCAGTAACAATATTATATCACGGCGGTGTTGACGGAGTCTCAGAGATAAGATCTGTCAGGCTATTGTATGATAAGATAGTTGTTGATAAAAATAATTTTTACGCAGTATGTTCAATGAACACTTCATTCAGAAGAAGACTTGTGCCAGCATTTTATCAGCTGTATATGAGATACATGGGTATAGACAGATTTGATGATATATGGTCTGGATTGTTTGCTAAGAAAATTGCAGATGCTGTTGGAGACAGATTCTGTCTGGGCAAACCTGCTATGAGACATCTGAAGAGACCTAGAAGTGTTTGGAAAGATCTTAGGGCTGAGCTGGAGGGCATGATCATAAATGAGATCTTGTGGAGAATAGTTGCTGAGACAGAGATAAAAAGCAGAAATTATCTTGATGGATATAGAGAGCTTGCAGAATATCTTGAGAAGAGACTAGAAGTGTTTAAAGATGATCTTCATAAAAAATTTATGAAAACACAGATTGAGAAAATGTTTCTATGGACAGAGGCTGTCGACAAGATCAGTTGATAATTTAAAATAGATCTAGATCTTTTCATCGAGAGAGTCTTCGTTTTCACATCGAATCTCTATGTCCCCATCTCTTAAAATCATAATTTGGATCGGATGAATCACTCTTCTTCTTTTTATACATTTATCAGCTTTAATATGTAGAAGCGCCTGAATATATGGAAGATTTATTTTTAATTTGATCCCTAGCTCATCTGCTTTCTCAAAAATGATTCTTGGAATATCTAAAGTATGTGTGGAGGGTTTAATGATCATTTTTTCTATAGATAACATCTCTTTATATACATCAAGTGTTTTTAAAGCTATTCTGATGTTTTTCCAGGCGTTCTTCTCTATAATACTTATATTGCTTCTAGAAATGTTCATGATTTTGGCAATCTCTTCTTGAGTATATCCCATTATTCTCATCTTAAGAACTTTATATTGTCTCTCACTTAAAAGACCGTATTTATGTTCTCTACTCATCTTTAGATCCTCTTCAGACCTCTTAATTATAATCTTTTATTTAGTCTCGATAAGACGTTTTAGATACATTGCTTGATCTATTTTTCTCATATCTGGAGGTTTATACGTGTATGTTATGGCGAGATATATGTTCTTCTCTGTGAGCGACGTCTTAAGTATCTGAGTGGCGTATACGATGAAATCTGTCTTATCTGATATTATACTCATGATCTCTATTATCATATGATCGATTACTTGAAACATCAGCGTGACCTCATCTATCATAAGATCTCTACATAATGACTCACGATCTTTCTCTTTATATATGTTCATAAGCCACATCTCAAAGCTCATAGCCCATTTACTTTTTGTTCTACAAGGGATTCTACGCTCTATCTCTCTCACAACATATTTATACATAAACTCTGCAATGATATCTGGATGAATGACGTAATAGATCTTTTCTTTTTTATCTGGCTGAGGTATTCTCAGAGGATTTATATAGAAATATTCTACTATAATTGGATGAATTATCTCTTCACTCACATCTAACGCTATAAGAAACTTTTTTCTATGTCTTGTTTGAAGAACCTCTGGGTATATAAGAATATCTCTGTCTCTAAATTGTGGAAGAAGATTCGGGAAAGATCTTATGACATCGATCATCTCATCAAAATATATGTACTCAAGATCTTTTAATTCAGCCCTAGAATATTTCTCGTCAGTCGCCGAGATTCTTATGTTCTCAGAGAGCATCTAAAACCCTTAAAAAATTTTCTTTGTAATTTTATAAGCGATTTAATAATATTTCTGAGAAAAGCTTGATCTAGCTTTTCACAAGGTCGAGCATGATCTTCTCTAATTTATCAACGACATTATCCCAGCTACATCTCTCTCTAACATATTCAAGCGATTTAGATGCTTTTGACAAAGCCTCTTCTTTATGATCTATGACGTATTTAACAAGATCTATGAATTTATCAAGATCATTAGTTTTAAATATGTAGGCTCTGTCCTCATCTACTACGCCAGTCTCATGAAAGATCTCGCTCGCGATCACTGGTTTTCCGTATCCCATACATTCTACAATACTTAATCCATAGCCTTCTTCTGCTATAGAAGGTGCTATACATAGATCAGCTATTTTATAATATTGCGAGACGTCTTCTGCATCTATTATTATCTCAACTATTTTTCTATTGAACATCTTATTTATCTCCTCCGCCTCTCTAACGATCTGCATCATGTATTCTATCTCACTTCTACTCACGCCTGATCCTCCCACTAGCCACAATCTTACATTTTTTCTCTCTTCTGCTAATCTTCTGATCATTTTTAGAGAAAGATGTTGAGCTTTATTAGGTGAGAACCTTGCTATCTGCACTATATCAAAGAACTCATTATCAATATGTTCATATCTTAATGGAGCATCCGCTCCTTCACTACCTAAAACATATATCTTATCAGGATCAGCGCTAAGAAAACGCTCAAGATCTTTTTTAACGATTTCTGTAGGCACAACAATTTTATCAGCTCTTTCGACAACTTTTCTAAGAACATGTTTTCTCAAATAATATCTAACAAGATCTTTTCTTGCAATAGGAGATCTGAAGAGGCCAACATCATGTATTATAGAGATCACAGGTATATCTCTTTTTATATATAGAGAGGACGACTCTCCCCAGTAGCTGTTTATGATCGTCACATCAGGTCTCATAGAATTTGTATATGAGGCCGCTTTTCTAGAGAACATATAGCTGGATATTATAGGCATAGATATTCTTGATCTTATCACATGTATTCTATCATCATTTTTAACATCAGATCTTGTGATCACGTGAACGTCATAGCCTTTTCTTAAAAGTCTCTCATACACTCTATATATAAATTTCTCTGACCCGCCTTTTACTATTGGCCACCAAGCTCTTGATATAATAAAGATCTTCATATTAATCGACTAAATTATTTTTTATTTAAAAGATATAATAGGTTTCATTTTCATTTTAAAAGCTTTGTTAACAGTCTCTCCTCAATATCTATTAATTCATATGAATCTCTTATTTTTAATAGATGAGTTTTGTTAACATGATCATCTGAAGATCCGAACCCAGGGATCTCTTCAAATAATTCTTTATCTTCACTTAACAATTTTGTCAGCATGATCTCATCTATATCCGGTATGATCATTAGTTTTTTAAGTGAACATCTCTCAAGCAGATAATCAATATGCCAGAACAGTCTCTTCTTTCTTCTCAAACCTATGTGTCTGAGGATCCTTGAACAATTTATGCCGCATGACCCTATGTAGATGTAGAAGCCCCTGTCAAGTGCAAAGATCTTTGCTCTAGTCTTTATATTAACATGATCATGACAATAGATCAATAGTATGTATGATGATTTTATCTTTATCTCACTTATATGTAGAGACCTCCAAAAACTCTTAGTATAAGAGAGATAAATATAACAACCACAGAAATTTTTAAGAATAAGAATATGTGGCGGGCCCGCGGGGATTTGAACCCCGGACCATCGGCTCTCACCGCGCAGGAGCCATAGAGCTTAGAAGGCCGACGCCCTATCCTGGCTAGGCGACGGGCCCCAATAAATTCTATATATTTGACGGCTTAAAATATTTATTTAACATAATCGAATAATTATTAGATGAGATATTTGCCAAGGATCTTTCTAATCAATATCAGGTCTTAAATTAGAGATTATCTAAGAATCTTTTTGAAAAAGGAACAAAGTCGATAACATTACAACTGAAAACCTGTCTTTTAAGGCGTAGATAAGAGAAAAAATTTACAAGCTTTCTAAACGCCCGATCCAGAAGCTCAGGATGAGGCTCTTAGAGGGATCTCTGGTCGCCTTAATTGCTTCTCAGATGACAAATGTAGCTCCGAAGATATGAGAGGCTAATGATCCGCCTGAAAGGATTATGATCAATTACGACCCTTGACAGGCTGGGAGATCGGCAATCTGTTCCGCACCATTTAAGCACATCTTTCTATATATGAGTTGAATCTGATTATGTAATCCTTTAGTGTTATTTTTTATTTTCATATATATCACTTAGAAAGTTTTTAACAAGTTTTTGACCCTCTTAGAATTTTATAAACCCTCCTACCAATTGTACGTCCAAATTGTTGCGCGATTTTCAATTCGTTGATTGTTGATGTGTAATAAAGCCAAATATCATCAGCTATGACTTCTCCATACTTCGTAAACAGGTTGTTAAGGTTAAGTCGCTAGGTAGGAGTAATGGAAGACGGGGACATGTCTATAGACGTACAATGAGACAAACTACTGAGGACCTCATGTACTAACAAGACCTGCATATCGGAGAAGCCTAGTTCTGATAGACCACTACTTCTTTATGCACCTAGGCGGACGCTTACTAATGCTATTACCCCCAGGAGCCTAAAGAAGACACCAAACCCGGTTGTAACCATGCGGGTGAAGTCGCCGGTACTTTACTCAGATGGTTATAACGTACTTCATCACGTTGAGACCATCACATATTTAGGCAGTAGAGTAGTGTTGCGACATCTCTGACATGCTCCTCGGACCTTAGAACGCGAGATCCTAGAGGTTAATACTGGAGTTATCTAAGACTATTCTTAAGATACTGTGCTACTCGGAATTCCCTTTAGAGTTTATTCAGATTTATATCCTGACCGCACTAGCTGTAAAGAGAAGGCGGTCCTACTATATCACAGGCTATATAATAATAAGGTCGAAAGTTCTTGGGAGGGTAATCTACAGTAATCTTAGAGGTATTGAGTTTTTAGAGTAGTATAATGTGAAATCACCCAGCTGAAGATCAATTAATTTTTAAACTCGGATATATATTTTATATTTAAAAAATATCTAAATGGTAATATTTTATGGGAGCTAGGGGCCCCACTTATCGAATCCTAATAGCTATTGCTGTCGCGTTTGTCCTAGGGCTTGTAGTGGGGTTCTCCCTCCTTTATGCACCAGAGGCTGTGAGAACTGAAGCTGTAGCATGGTTTAAAGCTCTGGGAGATATATTCGTGAGATTAATAAGAATCGTTATACCGCCGCTTATATTCTTCACTATAGCAGCTGCGGTAGCCTCTATTGCTGATCTGAGAAGGTTAGGCGTAGTACTCCTCTGGATGCTAATACTCTATACAGGTACATCAGCTCTAGCAGCCTACTGGGGGGTACTAGCCGGTCAGCTCTTCCAGCCTGGGATCGGGATAGGTCTTAAACCTCCAGCTGGCTACACACCGCCTAAGCCGCCGACATCTGTAGATATATTGTTGAGCTTCTTCCAGTTAGACTTCTACAATCTGCTAACAGTTGGTGGTGCTATGACTATGATAATATTCGCGATAATTCTAGGTGTTGCTATAGTATTACTAGGTGAGGAGGGTAGGAGAATCTACTCAATCATCAAGCTAGGCTCAGACCTTATGATAAAATTCGTTGGTATTATAATGTACTACGCACCTGTAGCAATATTTGGCTATGCAGCTTGGTTAATAGCTGTCTACGGGCCCAAGATGCTTGGCGCCTACGGTAAGTTTCTAGTGGCTCAATATTCGTTCACTTTGATGCACTTCTTCGTAATCTATAGCATCATAGTGGCTGCAGGAGGGCTTAACCCACTGAAGTACTTCAAGTATCAGTCCACGCCGTTTCTCATAGCCTTTACGACAAGGTCGTCTGCCGTAACCCTACCCTATAACATGGAGGCATCTAGAAGGATGGGAGTCCCGGAGGAGGTCTTCAATATAACTCTACCCGTAGGAGCCACGGTAAACATGGACGGTACAGCTCTGTATCAAGCTCTCTCATCCCTCTTCATTGCACAGCTCTTCGGTATCTCACTTACGCCAGCTCAATTAGGTCTAGCGATGACGGCTGCTGTAATAGGCTCAGTAGCTACGGCAGCCATACCTGGCGGTGGCACAATAATGTTAGCCTATGTTCTAGGCGTGGTTGGTCTACCTCTAGAGGGTGTAGGTATAATGATGGTTATAGACCCCATAGCAGATGCCATAAGAACCGCCATAAACGCCTCGGGAGACAACGCCTGTTCAGTACTAATAACTAGGCTAGCAGGCTTTAAGCTCAGATCCTCAAGCTAAATCTATTTACTTTTTTAATTTTTTGTCTACTTCCGCTGAAGCTACGCCAGAAACTTGGCGCAGAGGCTCTCTCTAGAGTTTCTATAGCTTAAGCAGGATCCTTCTACTGGGTAAAGTTCCCGGCTTTTACTCGAAGTACTGCTCTTAGTGCAACTAGGCTGTAAGTTTGTTGGCACATGTTGTCTCCTCTGAAGAGGTCTTTATAAGGTATCTTATATCTGAGTATACTAGGCTTATAAAATCGCTTAGGCCCCTCCTGATACGACTTCCTAAGGATATCTTTACCTTTCTTATCAAGTCTTTATAGTTTCGTATGCGTAGACCCTAACCCCGTAGCTTGTTAATATTGCTGATAAAAGCTTTCCCTTACTGCTCTCATACAGCTTCCTAACTAGGCTTAGGAGAAATTTAGCTGTCTTCTCGTCAGAGTAGCTAAAGCATCTTGTCACCCTTGGCAGTGAGAGAAAGGTAGAAACATGTTAGTTAATTGGACGAGGAAAATATCTCTAGAGATCATTAGATTGACTAAAGAGCTTAGATATGCTGTCTCAAGAGAAGATCTTATTAATCTCATAAAATCATTAAAAGGTTTTCCAAAGATCATAAGACTGAACTTATTATAATGGGTTATTCAAGGATCGAGAGATGGATTGATTGGCAGGCTGAGGAACACGGCGCGCCGTATGTGAAGATCGATCCAGACGGAACGTCCTCGGAATGTCCAAAATGTAACTTTGAGACAGATAGAGATGTTATTGGTAAACTAAATGTTAGGAAAAAAGGATTAAAAAACTAGGTATATCTCCTCGTGAAGGGCTCCGACTTCTCACTGCTCTTCAGATGATAGATATAGCTCCGAAGATATAAGGGGGAACTAATGATCCTCCTGAAAGGATTATGATCGATGACGACCCTTTGACAGACTAGGAGGTCAGTTACATAATATGCATCCATAATTCTATTAATTTTTAGACCTTAGAAAAACATTAGATCTAATATAAAAATGTTATTAGATTTCAATATAGAGAGAAAGCTGAACAATTTTAAAACATATGATGGGCCCGCCGGGATTTGAACCCGGGATCACGGGGATTCTCGCTTGGTCCCGAGTCGGGCCTTCTCGCGAAGGTGCCCCGCATCCTAGCCAAGCTAGACTACGGGCCCTCTTTATATATATTTGTGTGAGATTTTTATAAAAGCTATATAAGATGATCTTTTTCTCCTAATTTATATCATGTATTAATTGCTTGCTTTTAAATTATAATAGTTATAATTTTATTTGGAGGAGGGTTTAATGTACAAGAGGCTTGTTGTTATGGATCCTAACATGTGTGTTGGATGTCAATTATGTATGGAGGCGTGTAGCAATAGATTTGGTTATGTAGGTCCTACTAAGTCAGCTATTTACGTGAGGTCTGCCGGAGGTGTCGAGAGAGGATTCGTAATCATTGTCTGTAGGGCATGTAAAGATCCTCCCTGTGCCAGAGTATGTCCTACTGATGCTCTCTCTCTGAGACCTGGCGGTGGAGTGATCTTGTCTCCAGGCAGATGTATAGGATGTGGAAACTGCGTCTCAGCATGTGATATAGGCGCTGTCATGTGGGATTATGACACTATGAAGCCTCTCATATGTACTCACTGTGGATATTGCGTAGGTTTCTGTCCACATAATGTTCTTGCTCTCGAGGAGGTGGCTTAAATGGACTGGGTCAAGACTCTTTCAAAAGTTTTATACATAGATCTTACGAGAAAGATCTTTTGGATAGAAGATAGAGAAGATCTTTTCAGCAGATGGATCGGTGGGATCGGCGTGGCGACACAGTTATATAAAGAGGAGGTCTCTCGAAGAACAGATCCTTTGAGCCCTGACAATGTGATCATATTTGCTGTAGGCCCTGGCACAGGAGTTTTTCCAATGGCTTCCAAAACTGTTGCAGTATTCAAATCACCATTAAACGGATATATGGCAGAATCTCACGCAGGAGGAAGATCTGCTGCAGCAATAAGATTCGCTGGATACGGAGCCATAGTGATCAAAGGAGCAAGTGAGAGACCTGTGTATATTGTGATTGATGACGAGAAAGTACGCTTCAGAGATGCCGGAGCTATATGGGGCATGAGATCTTCAGAGACCGTCGGGAGAGTATTAAGAGAAGCTTTGCCAGGAGCTGGCATGAGAACTATAATGAGAATTGGAAGAGCCGGCGAGAGACTTGTGAGATACGCCAACGTCACTGTAGAGACTTACAGACACTTCGGCAGAATGGGCTTGGGAGCTGTGTTCGGCTCTAAAAAACTTAAGGCTGTGGTAGTCATTGGCAGAAGAACATTTAAACTGCCAGATGTAAAAAGTTTTAGAGAGATCTATAGAGAGCTTTATGAGCTTACCAGAGGACCTGCAACAAGAAAATATCATGATCTTGGGACGCCGGCAAACGTGATTCCTTTGAACAAACTTGGGGCTCTTCCAACAAGAAATTTCAGCTCAGGAAGATTCGAGGGTGCCGAAGAGATCAGTGGTGAGAAGCTTGCTGAAGAGAATCTTGCTAGAAGAGTTGCTTGTGTAGCATGTCCAGTCGCATGTATACATCTGGCTTATATAAGAGAGGAGTATGCCACAGAGAGATTCTTCTACAAGACAGAATTTGTGCCATATGACTATGAGCTTATATATGCTTTAGGAAGTAATCTTGGAGTAAATGATAGAATAGGTCTTCTAAAAATCATCAAAGCAGTTGAAGAAGAAGGTTTAGACGCTATATCAACAGGTGTAGTTCTTGCATGGGCCACAGAAGCTTATGAGAAAGGATTGATATCAGAGAAAGAGACTTTGAGACCATTTAGATGGGGAGACTGGAGAAGCTATATAGATGCTATTCATAATATAGTTCTACAGCCAAACGAGTTCTATAAGATATTAAGTCTGGGAGTCGAAGAGGCTGCCAGAAGATATGGAGGAGAAGAATTTGCAATAGCATATAATAAGGTTGAGCCGGCAGGCTATCACACAGGACCTTTATATCACATATCTCTGGCTATTGGAGCAAGACATTCACATCTTGATGCAGGAGCATATTCTATGGATGAGAAGCTTGTTGCATCAGGAAAAGATGCTCCTGAACCTGAGAAGGCTGTCGAGATGATAATAGAAGAAGAGGCTTGGAGACAGATATTAAACTCATATGTCTTATGTTTATTTGCAAGAGGAGTCTATACTAAAGAACTTGTGATAAAGTCTTTAAAAGCTCTAGGCTATAACTATAATGAAGAAGATCTTATGAGAATAGGTAGAGAGATCTATGTAGAGAAACATAAGATAAAACGAGAAGAGGGGTTCCAAGCAGATAAAATAAGGATCCCGAGAAGAATATTAGAGACCCCCACGCCTTTAGGAAGAATCTCAGAGAATTATATTAAAAAAGCCTTAGAATATTACGACAAAAGAATAGACATGATCATGAGCTCACAACAATCTAAATAAGTTTTTATATTTTTAAGTTTCTATTCTTATGATGAAACTATAATCGGAGATTATTAATTGAAAAAAGCAGATGATAATAAAAAATCTTCTATACAATAGTATTTTTAGGATTTCTCGCAGGATTTCTAAAGATTATCGGCGGCGTTGTATACATGTCGAGAGCTGTATTAGTAGATGCTGCCACAAGTATAGCTAACATATTATCGTTAATCATCATTATGTATTTCATAAGTATGAGTAGAAGACCTCCCGATGCAGATCATATGTATGGACATTTGAGATATGCTTTTGGTGGAGATCTTTTTATGTTGTTATTCTATTCATTTATAGCAGGAATTTTACTGCCAGATCTTGCTAATAGCGTTTTGAAAGGTTATAAAGTTGATGTGTATGCCTCTGTATATTCATTCTCAGGCTTCATGACATATGTTGTTGTAGTTTTTTTGACAAGAAGGATAGGAAGAGTCTTTGAGATCTATAGAAAAATGACTTATATAGAGCTTGTAGAAGGAGCTATGGCAACGATCTCGGCATTCACAGGATCTTTATATTCTTTCTATCTAGATCTCGCCGGAGGATTATCTCTCTATTCTATACTTGTCTTCGAGATATTGTCTTCTGCTAGAATTCTTTTGTTAGACATAAGCGATATGATATCCGAAGAGATCATTAAAATAGTTTCTGAAGAGATCACTAGAAAAGGTCTTAGAATATCAGATATGAGACTTAGACAAGTCTATCAAGGGGTCTATTATGGAGAGATAATAATCATGTTTCCAGAGGACATGAGTCTCAGAGAGGTTCATAAGATCATTGATGAGATTGAGAGAACACTATCAAAACGTAATATATATGTGACTATACATCCAGAGCCATCTAAATAAAGATCCTTTCATATACAAAATAGACCTCCTCCCGTCTTAAATGATGAGGACTTCAGTTGCAAAATATTTTAATGCTTAAATTCTCTTCTCAATGTATAAAGAAGATTTAAATATGTATAAGTTGTTTTAATCGGTTTGTTATATAAGCTATACATATGTATGCATATGCAAAAAGATATATGTAGAATATTATAAGCATAAAGTGGTGAGTACATTAATGCAGATAGATAAAACTAGTCTAACATTGTTTATAGTGATCTTGATAATAGTAGGTGTTATAGCATATTATGTAGGAGCATCATCAGGCAGTCTCTCAGCTCCGAGTAAAGTTGAGACTATAACAATCTCGATTCCCACTACTATCACAACTCCTATAACATATACATATACAGGTGTTATGACAACATCTGCCACGTCTGCTACACCAAGTTTCACATATACGATCCCTCAATTTACTACACAAGTAACATTAAATGGAGGAGGGTCTACATTTGTAAATCCTCAGATGCAATCTTGGATAAGCGTTTTCAAAGATCTTACTAAAGGTATGGTCATAATAAATTATCAGAGTATAGGCAGCGGTGCAGGTCAGAAAAGCTTTTTAGAAGGATCTTTAGATTTTGGAGCATCTGATATTCCACTTACTAAAGATAATTATGAAAAGGTTAAGGCTAGTGGGAGAGGTTTTATTCAATTTCCTGTTATAGGAGGCTCGGTCGCGGTCGTATATAACATTCCTGAGTGGGATAATCAAAGATGTGGACCGTTAAGACTCTCGGGAGAAGTTGTTGCAAAAATATATCTTGGTGAAATAGAGTACTGGGACGACCCTGAGATCAGATCTTTACAAACTCCTGAGTGTCAAAACATTCTTCCACATCAAAAGATCATAGGAGCTCATAGAAGTGATGGCAGCGGCACTACAGCTTTGTTTACCATGTGGCTCTCAAAAACCTATTCAAAATGGAATCAGACGGTGGGCTATGGATTAGTTGTCAACTGGCCCATCGATCAGACCGGAAGAGGAGTTGGCGGCAAAGGAAATGAGGGCGTGACAGCAGCAGTGAAATCGACGAAATATTCAATAGGATATGTAGAGCCTGCTTATGCCGTGAAAGAGGGCCTTCCCATAGCAGCTTTAAGAAATAAAGATGGCAACTTCGTTCTTCCAACAAATGAAAACGTCATTGAAGCTTTTAAGAGAGGAGCTAAAGAGCTTCCTCCACCAGATCAGTATTGGGGGGATGTTCCATTATCATTTATATATCAAGACGGTCCAAAGACCTATCCTATAGCAGGCGTTTCCTTCGTATTCGTATACACAGATCTTCCTAAAGACAAAAGAGATGCTTTCAAAGCATTCTTTATCTGGGTCTTAACTGAAGGTCAGAGTAGCAGATATGTCTTAAGCGGCTATATACCTCTCCCACCAGAGTTGGCCGGCAAAGCCATAGAATATATAAACACATACATGAAATGATCTTTTTAAATAAATATTTTTGAAGTATTCAAATTTTAAAGGTGATGATTTATGGCCAAAGATCTTTTTTATCTGTTTTCACTAAATAATATCTTGATCATGATTCTGATTTTTTCCATACTATTTGTATTAATAATCTCTTCAACACCACTATTCGAGAAAGGTTTTTCTAAAGTGGTCTATGTGTTGACATCTTCTATATGGGATCCTGTTCATGATAGATATGGGATCTTTTTTGCAATAGGAGGATCATTAGTAGTAGCGTTAATAGCGATCATCATAGCGCTTATATTATCGATATCAACAGCAGTATTTATAGTAGAGATCTCGCCGTCAAAGATGAGAGCTCCTCTCGAGGTGATGGTTGATCTAGGGGTCGCGGTTCCATCAGTGGTCTACGGTCTCTGGGGGCTTTTTATTCTAACGCCGTTTTTAAGAGATCATGTAATGAAGCCTCTTATAGACAGTATTCCTGTTCTCAAAAATTTTTTAGGCTCTTACAGTCCTTCGGGAACATCTATATTTACAGCTGGTGTATTGCTGGGGATCATGATATATCCGTTTGCGACATCGATAATAAGAGAGGCCATAAAATTGATACCTTTTGATATTAAAGAGGCTTTATATTCTCTTGGACTCACAAAATGGGAGGTTATTAAAAACGAGATCTTTTATATAAAAAACTCTATATTAGCAGGCCTCTTGTTGGCATTTGGAAGAGCTGTTGGAGAGACTGTGGCGGTTGCTATGGTGGTCGGCAATATTGTCAACCCAGAGTTCTACAAGATCTTTATGCCTGGATATACTATTGCAAGTCTTTTAGCTAATCAGTTTTTAAATGCCACAGGGATCATGATACCTGTATTATATTTTGCTGCATTAATATTATTCAGCATAGGTTTCATAGTCAACATCATAGTTGCTCTATATCTTCATAGAAGCTTTCATAGGTGACACCCTATGGATCTTAGGAGATTAAAATCTGATCTTATGATCACTGGGATCATAATAATATTTCTGCTAGGAATGATACCTTTGATTCATATATTTCTAACAGTTGCGTGGAGAGGAATTAATGTTATAGCAAGAGATCCTTTGGGAGTATTATTTAAAGAGCCTCCTATACCAGGGTCTGAGGAGCTCGGAGGAATAGGACCCCATGTTCTTGGCTCTCTAATTTTGATAAGCATAGCATCTTTAATAGGGATCCCTATATCAATATTGTCAGCAATATATACTGTGGAGGGCATGAGTAAAAGACTAGGTCCGTTGACATCTCTCCTCGTGAGAATAATGATCGAGTTTCCAACTATTGTAATAGGATTATCTGTATATGGCGCGGTTCTTCTTATCGAGGAATTTATAAACGATCTTGTTAAGATCTTCGGATTAGGAGGACATATTTATATACCGAGGTTCAACCCGATCACAGGTGCAATTGCGCTGGCTATAGTCATGATACCATATGTATACACACAGAGTGAAGACGGGTTCAAAAATATTCCTCATCATATCAGAGAAGCTGTATACTCATTAGGCCTCTCGAGGATCAGAGCATCAATAGTTTTAAGTAGCTATGTCAAATCAGCTCTCTTGTTAGGGATCATGATCGGAGTGTCAAAAATATTAAGTGAGACTGCGCCTCTTTTATTCACAGCTTTTGGAAATGATCATTATGTGACTAGATTTCCAGATGTTTTTCTTAACCCGATAGGATCTATGACTCTATGGATCTATAAGGCAGGTCTCTCGCCGTATGACAACTGGATTGATCTTGCCTGGGCCGCCGCATTTATACTTCTCATGATCATACTTGTGTTATTTGTTATAAGCAGATACGTAATATATAAGAGGTGATGGAGATATGAAGAATATTGAGAACAGCTATGTGTTAAGAATAAAAGATCTTAATGTATGGATAGGAGATAGACATGTTCTGAAGAATATTAATCTTGATGTTCCTAGAAACACTGTGTTCACTATAATGGGGCCTTCTGGAAGTGGTAAATCAACTCTTTTAAGAACGATAAACAGGATCATAGAGTTATATCAAAATGTCAAGATCTCTGGAGAGATATATTTAGAGAACATAAAAATTAATGATCAGAATACGAGACCTGAGAATGTGAGAAGATTAATAGGAATGGTCTTTCAGATCCCTAATCCGTTGCTCCATCTCTCTATCTATGATAACGTGGCTTTAGGACCTAAATATAATAAACTTGTCAAATCAAAAAAAGAACTTGATGAATTAGTTAAATGGGCTCTTGAGAGAGCATATCTATGGGATGAAGTTAAAGACAGACTTCATGAGCCTGCTCGAGTATTATCTGGAGGACAACAACAGAGACTTTGTATAGCGAGAGCTCTCGCCATGAAGCCTAAGATATTGCTTATGGATGAGCCTACGTCAAATCTAGATCCCGTGGGATCTTCAAAAATTGAAGAGCTGATGATCGAGCTTAAGAAGATTGTCACTATAATCTTGGTGACACATTATCCTTTTCAAGCATCCAGAGTCTCTGATTACGTAGCATTTTTATATGATGGTCAGATAATTGAGACAGGACCTGCGGAGGAGATATTTACTAGACCTAAGAATCCTTTGACAGAGAAATTTGTGACTGGGAGAATCGGGTGATCATATGAGGCCTATTTATATATCAATTGAAAGGATCAGGACTAAGTTAAGAGAGATGTCATCGTTAGTAGAGAATCTTGTCAATGAGATGAGCAAAGGAGTATATAAGATAGAAGATGTGAGCGACATAGTTACTAAAATAAGACTTTTAAGAACAGAGATTCATTCACTAGTTATTGAGACTATAGCAAGATTTCAGCCTGTCGCATCAGATCTTAGATATCTAATTGCCAGTCTAGAGATATCATATGGATTATTCAGATTCTCAAGATATGCTCTCGACATGGCATATATGTTTAAAAATCTTCTCGGAGAAGAAGAGAAAGAATGTGATTTCGAGATAACAAGAAAAATGCTTCCACATGTAGTTAAGATGATGAGAGACAGCATAGAAAGCTTTATGTATAAAGATCCTACTATAGCAAACGAAGTTGTTAAATATGATAGTAATGTAGATGTTATGCTGGCTCAAGCGATTGAGAGAGCTAGAAAAGAGATTAACAAATGTACATACCTGGATCTTATAATGGCTATATATCTAGAGAGAATAGCAGATCATTCGGTTTACATAGCTTCAGACACATTATTTCTCATATAATTTTTATATATAGATCAAATATAATATGTGGGAGGATATCTTATGAGCATGCGTCATAAGAAAGCTGAGATAAAAACGCAGTCTTTGACAATGATGATCCTGGTGATATTCATAGTTGGAGTAGCAGTTGGATATATAATATCAAGTAGAAACATTGGGAGAGAAGAAGTTGTCGAGAAAACTGTCTACCAGACCTTCACAAGCATCATTGGGCCTTCTATATCTTCATCTAAGAATCTTTCGATACTTTTAGATAAAGATTATTATGGCAATCTAAGCGTTATTCTCTCTAGAGCGAATAAGAGTGTATATGTGATCATGTATGTGATCAAGTATGATCCTATGGATCCTATGGATCCTGTGAATACTCTTCTTAACATATTGATCAATTTATCTAAAAGAAATGTTGATGTGAAAATTATTGTTGATGACGAGACTTATAACAGCTATCCTGAGACGATTAATTATCTTTTGTCTCATAATATCTCTGTCAAGCTTGATGAGAGCTCTGGAAGAACAACTCATACTAAGCTTGTCATTATTGATGGAAAAATAGTCTTCTTAGGATCTCATAACTGGACTCAGTCTGCTCTTCAGAGGAATCACGAGGTCTCAGTATTGATATATGATGAGGATGTTGCAAAGATCTTGCTTAGATACTTTTTCAACATATGGAGTAATGGGAGAGCTGTAAGTTGAGATGATTAAGATCCTTTATATAACCAGAAATATGAATAAGATCAGGGAGATTGAGAAGATTCTTAGGAAGCTTTTTAAAGAAGAGATTTTTTCTGTTGAGGCTCCTTCTAGCGATATTGAGATTATAGAGATACAGTCGGATGATCTGGCTGATATAGCTTTGTATACGTTAAGAAAAGCTCTTGAGAAGATAGATATTGAGAAGTGGGATATTATTATGAGAGAAGACTCAGGCTTATTTATAGAGGCTTTAAACGGTTTCCCAGGGCCCTACTCAAGCTATGTATATAAAAAGATCGGTCTTGACGGCGTATTAAAACTTTTGGAGAGACATGAGAATAGAAGAGCTTTTTTCAAAGCAGTTGTGGCGTACAAGATCAAAGGGGTAGATGATACGTTCATCTCATCGGGAGAGGTATATGGAGTGATCAGTAGAGAGGCGAGAGGCTCAGAAGGCTTCGGCTTCGACCCTATATTCATACCTGATGGATATGACAAAACTTTTGCCGAGTTAGGTGAAGATATAAAGATCATGCTTAGTCATAGGACAAAAGCTATTTTGAAAGCCATTGATCATTATTTAAAAACTGTTAGTAACAAGTTATATCATATCTCTGTGGAGTAGAAATTTTTAAACCTTCTCTCTCAAATTTTAGACGGGCAATAATGTATGTCATCTAAAAAATACATATATGCATTTCATGAGGGAGATTGGAGAGACAAAAAGCTTTTGGGAGGAAAAGGATCCTCTCTCGCGCAGATGACCCAGATAGGACTTCCAGTGCCGCCAGGGTTCACAATAACTACAGAGGCTTGTAGAGATTTTTATAGTCTCAAGAGAGATGAGATCGATTCTTTGGTTAAAGAGCTGGAGAAAAATCCTCCTCCACAAGTTAGAGACGAGATCATTAGAAAGATCTGGTCTATAATAGACTCTCTAGATCTACCTCAGGGCCTTATGGATCAGGTTATGGAATATATGAGATGGCTTGAGAAAGAGACTGGCAAGAGATTCGGCGCTGTCGAGGGCATGCCTCTGCTTGTCTCCGTAAGATCTGGAGCAGCTTTATCAATGCCTGGTATGATGGATACAGTACTTAATCTAGGTCTTAATGACGAGACCGTTAAGGCTTTAGCCAAAGTTTCTGATAACGAGTGGTTTGCATATGACTCTTACAGAAGATTTTTGCAGATGTTTGGCAGGATCGTTCTTGGAATAAATGAGAAGCTATTTGATGAAGCATATAAAAAGATTGAGGAGGAGTTTAAGAGAGATGCTGAGAAAAACTTTTCTGAAGAACTTGAGAAGATAAAAAGAGAATATCCTAAATATAGTTTGAGACTTGATGCACAGCCTCCACGAGATATGGCTCCTAATTTGTGGAGAAGATCTGTTGATTATCTGAAGAGGCTTGTTGATGAATATAAAAAGATTATAAAAGATAACTGGGGAGAGTTTCCGCAGGATCCTGTGAAACAGCTTGAGCTGGCTATCAAGGCTGTCTTCAGGTCTTGGATGAATCCCAGAGCAATATTCTATAGAATAGCTAACAAAATAACGCCAGACATGGCTGACTGCACAGCTGTCAACATAGTGACTATGGTGTTTGGAAACATGGGCTGGAACTCAGGCACCGGAGTATATTTCACAAGAGATGTAGCCACAGGAGAGAACAGACCTTATGGAGAGTTTCTGCCTAATGCTCAAGGAGAAGATGTTGTCGCAGGGATCAGAGTTCCATATGATCTTGAGGAGCTTAAGAAGATGATGCCTGAGAATTATGAGAAGCTTATAAAAGCAGGCAAAGAGTTGGAGAAGCTTAATAAAGATGTTATGGATATAGAATTCACTATAGAAAATGGAAGATTATATTTCTTACAAAATAGAGCAGCCAAGATGACTCCTATAGCAAGAGTTAAGACAGCTGTTGAGATGGCTTTAGAAGGCATTATAACGAAAGAAGAGGCTATATTAAAAGTGCCTCCAGACACAGTACAGAAGCTATTGTATCCAACAATTGATCCTAAGGTTAAGGCTGTGGCAATAGCGAAAGGTCTGGCAGCATCTCCCGGAGCCGCCAGCGGCCAGGTAGTTTTTGATCCTGATGATGCTGTTGAGTGGGCTAAGAAAGGTAGAAGAGTTATTTTAGTGAGAGTAGAGACTAAGCCTGATGATGTTCATGGATTTTATGCTGCAGTCGGCATATTGACCTCTAGAGGAGGAATGACTTCTCATGCAGCAGTTGTTGCCAGAGGAATCGGAAAGCCTGCTGTTGTAGGTGCAGAGTCTATAGTTATTGATTATGAGAAGAAGATGTTTAGAGTAGGAGATGTAGTGGTCAGAGAGGGAGACTGGATCACTATTGACGGTAGCACTGGAAATGTGTATCTGGGAGAGCTTCCTACAGTGTTGCCCGAGGTCAAGGGCGAGTTAGAGACTTTATTGAAATGGGCTGATGAGATAAGAAGATTAGGTGTGAGAGCTAATGCTGATGTTCCTGAGGATGCCGAGATCGCAAGAAGATTTGGTGCAGAAGGAATAGGTCTTCTAAGGATCGAGAGAATGTTCAGAAGACCTGAGAGACTAGAGGTTCTGAGAAAAATTATTCTTGCAGAAAGCAAAGATGAGAGAGAGAAATATCTGAAAGAACTTGCCAAAATGATTAAGCCAGACTTCAAAGAGATGCTTAAGATCATGGATGGCCTTCCAGTCGTCATAAGACTTATAGATCCTCCGCTACACGAGTTTCTACCTTCACCAGAGGAGGTTTTAAAACAGATCTATGATGTCAGAGAGAGTATGAGAGATGCTGAGAGAAAAGGAGCCAAAGATCTATCGGAGTATCAAAACATACTTAAAGAACTTGAGTGGCTTTATAAAAGAGTTTCAACATTAAAAGAACATAACCCGATGCTTGGCCACAGAGGTGTTAGAGTAGGCGTCACATATCCAGAGTTTTACTATTATCTCGCCAGAGCAATGATTGAGGCTGCTGCAGAGCTTATTAGAGAAGGTTATAAGCCTGTTCTTGAAATAATGATTCCACAGGTTGCTCATGTCAACGAGATTAAATTTGTTAAACAGAAGGCTATTCTGCCAGCTTTACAAGATGTTGAGAGAGAATATGGAGTGAAGATACCTGTTAAAATAGGGACTATGATAGAGACTGTCAGAGCAACATTAACAGCCGCAGAAATAGCTAAAGAAACTGATTTCTTCAGCTTTGGAACAAATGATCTTACTCAAGCAACATTCAGCTTCAGCAGAGATGATGCAGAGAACAAATTCCTGCCACAATATCTGGAGCTTGAGATACTTAAAGAAAACCCGTTTGAGACAATAGATGTAGAAGGAGTCGGAAGACTAGTTGAGATGGCGACAAGAGAAGGCAAAAAAGCGAACCCGAACCTAGAGGTGGGCGTATGTGGAGAACACGGTGGAGATCCAAAGTCAATAGAATTCTTCTATAAGGCAGGACTAGACTATGTAAGTGCTTCACCATATAGAGTTGCTGTGGCAAGACTGGCGGCGGCGCAAGCAACAATTAAACATATGAAAGGTGTTGAAGCAAAGAAACTAGTTGGAGAATAGATTTCTTCTGCCTGCATATTATAAAGTTTTTTAACAACTTTTAGACCAAATTTTTATTGCTAGATCTATATGATTTTATAAGTAAGACATGAGAACAAGTCGTATCACTAAGAGAAAACTGTCAATCATACTATTATTAGTCGGATACTTCTCTAACATATATTAGATCTGAACCAGATTAGATATGAATATCAACGCCATGATCAATAGTATGACTATTTTGATTGTTTCTTTAATGTTATAGTTGAAGATGAAATTTCTATATTCTATTGTCGACAACCCTTCTTCATAAAGATCTATGTATTCATCAAATAATAATATGCTTACTCCCAGGCTTTTCCACGTTTCAGTCTCTTTTAATCTAGAAACCATGAGGCTGTCTCTAAGATCTTTTAGTAGATGAGGTGTTATTCTCCATGTGAGCGATGGGATCATCGCAATATTCTGGTTCTTTTTAATAATCTTCTTAATCAGCCAGGATATCTCTAAAGGATTTATTATTTGAGCTATCACTAGACCTAATGTTGAGATTATAAATACTCTGAGAGCTACATCTATGATTTTAATAGGATCTGGGGAAAATATTGATGCCAAGAACATATACCATATCGTAGGGATAGACCCTAATATCACAACTGGTTTCAGAACAAGATATCTTCTTCTTAATAATATAAATATTATGTATAGAGTTGCTCCAGAGATCTTTAGATAAAGATCTTTACTGATGATCATATATATTATCTCTACATAAAAGATTATGTTAAGCAGAAGAGGAGTATGTCTAACAGGATTGTCGTCACCTATAAATACAGAGTTGAACAAAAGCTCTACGAGATACTCTATTAATATTCTGAAAGATCTTAATTTATCTGATATATATGATCTCATCGGAAACAGCCTCTACATGAGGATCATGAGAAGATATTATGAAAGTGAATCCTTTTTCAGCATATTCTCTCATAAGTCTTAGCATCAAATATTTATTAAAAGGATCCAGCCCAACAGTGGGCTCATCTATAAAAACAAATCTTCTCTTCATCCCGATTGCCGAGAGGAATGCTACTCTTCTTCTCTCACCACTACTCAATCTTTTGATAGACAAAAACTTCTTCTCAACATCAATATTAAGTTTTTTAAGAAGCTCTACCTCTCCTCTTAATTCCTCCTCTACGATAGGCTCTGTGAAAAATAGAAATGGATTGTCAGGCACATATATGATGTTTCTTCTCACAAAATCTTCATCTATATTCTCGTAATAGACCTCGACAAGATCTTTATATCTACTATTGACAATTCTCTCGATAAGCAGTTTAAGAAAAGTTGATTTTCCAGATCCTGACACGCCTTTTACTAGAATAATCTCTCCTTCACATATAGATCCCTCAAGATCTTTTAATAAGATCCTTTCGCTTCCAGGATATTTAAAATATTTTATTTTAAAAGATATACATCTTCTTTTTTCATCAACAGATCTTTCTTTCGATAAGCTTCTTAATTTCTCTAAAAAATTATTATAAACATCTTTGTAAAAGCTTGATTCATATTCTACAATAGATCTGTTCTCAAAAACATATATTTGATCAGTATATTTTTTCCACAGATCTATTCTATGATCAGTTATTATAATAGAGAGATTGTTCTTCAAAGAAAATTTGTAGAGAGTTTCTGCATAAAGTTCTGCATTATCTTTATCCAAATACGAAGTAGGCTCATCAAGTAGCAAAAGATCTTTTTTAGATAAAAATGCTTTTAACAATAGAAGTCTCTGGGTCTCTCCAGCGCTTAAAGTATATGTAGATCTATTGTATAAATGTAGAAGTCCAAGCTCTTTCAAAAAATTTTTATAGTTCATAGGATCTTTTTCAGAAGATCCTGTTGAAAAAATCTCTGACCATACATATGGCGTTGCAATGCCAAACCAAGGCTCTTGAGACATATAAAAAACTTTTCTATATATCTCTTTTAAAGATGGTTGAAAAAAGCCTCCAACAGATCCTTTGAATATCCTAGGTATCGAGCCTGAGAGTATTCTTAAAAAAGATGTTTTGCCAGATCCTGATGCTCCTGTCAGAAGTATTATGCTAGAGCCTTCGACATCAAGATCTATAGAATGAAAAATTATGTTATTATCAAATGATAATGACGCCCCTCTTATCTTTATAATGTTCATTCAAGAGCTCTCCTAATAAAACTTATTATTGAGAGAGATATTGTCAACCCAGCGATCATCTGACCTATATTTATAGGATACTCAAAAAATGCCGCCTGAGGAGCTATTCCTTGTAGAGGATTTGATATAAAGTATTCATAAAGTAGATATCCAGTGGGCATTATAAGACCTCCTAAGCCTATTGACAGTGCTATTGGAAGATGTCTTTTTCCTCTCACACTTATCATATAGATCATGATTAAAGCCACTATAACACCTATTAAAATCCAGATCCACCATTCGATACTTGTGCTGGTGCTCACAAGAATCATTTGATAACCTAATATGTTAATAGGTACTGAGCTGATCTCGACCTCGCCACTCCACAATATTATGCCGGTGAAACTGATTAGAAAACCTGCTAATATAGCTGTCGCTATTGATGCCGCCTCAAGTTTTAATCTCTCCACCTTAGATAATCTTCTCATGAGATAAGAGACTACATATCCTTCTGTAAATTTAATTAATAAAGTTCCTGGCGCAAATATCGCATAGCCTGTCAAAAGATCTGCTAGTGCAGATCCTATTCCACTGGCCAATCCTGTGATCAATGGTGTGGATAGATAAGCTATTGTGTATATAGCTGATTCACCGAGATTAAAATATCCTCGTGTGGCAGGCGTATAGATCTGTAGTATCACAGTTGCCACAAATACTGTTGCTGTATATACTGATAATCTGATCTCTTCTCTCATTACATTCAACCATTTAGATGAGAAATTTTTTATCTCATAAGATTTTCTCTCAATAGATCTTTCAAAAATTTGATTCTTATCTCATGAGATAATAAAAGATCTTGTCTGTGACCATATAGATTCTTCTAGGTCTTCCAGGAGTCTCTTCATCTGATAAAACAGGCTCTATCAATCCTTTATTCACAAGATCTTTTATATGATTATATACCGTTCTCAGACTGATTTTCACACCATATGTTGTCTCAAGAATTCTCCACACTCTATAGACTGGCGCCCCACCTTCTTCTAACAAGATCTCTAGTATCTTCTCTTTAACAAATCCAAGACCTATCTTATCAGTCTTCTCCTCTTTCAATACGATCTTCATGACGGCCGGATCATGTAGAAGACCTCCTCCAGTGAATAAGACGATAACGTCATCTAGACCTTCTACATGTTCAGAATGTAAAGCTGCTATAACAGAGGCGTTAACAGGATCTATGGGTAGAGCCTCTTCTCTGCTCATCTCTCTAATACTCTCTAGGATCATTTCATCAGAGACTTCTATAATCTCATGATCTGTCTGTCTCAACAGCTCATCTAAATATTCTTTTAATAAAGGCTTCTCAGATCTGATCTCGCTTAATAGAGGGCTCTCTCCTTTGCTTCTAACTCCTATAAACATAGTCTTAAGATCAAGTTTTTTAGCTAATATAGCTAAAGAGATCATTAGAGCTCCGTCTCCCACAGGAAGAATGATGGCGTCAGGAGGTTTCTTAAGCTCATATAATATCTCGAAAAGTATTGTCTGATAACCATTCATTAAATAAGGATCTGCAGGCGATATATATATTCTCTCAGGAGAGATCTTAGAGTAATATCTCATTATATTGAGAGCATGTTCAAAATCTTCAACAAGTTTCACTTTAGAAGCTACTAACATAGTTCGATAGATCTTGTATGGAAGAGTGTCTGCTGGGAGAATTGCAAAAGATTTTAGATTAGCTCTTCGAGCATAAGTCGCTAAGGAGATCGCATGATCTCCTCTAGATATTATGTTGACACTTCTGAATCCTCTGTTTTTAATAAGAGAAATGAGATATGCAGATCCTCTGTCTATAAATAGATTATTAGGATTTCTAGACTCATCTTTAAAAAACAGATTTTTAATCCTATATTTTTTATTGATAGACTTGCTCTTAAGTAATGGCGTAGAACCTTCTTTCAAAGATATTTTATAAGATAGATCTTGTTCTAAAAAACCTTTTGACCATCTCCACACACCTTCATCCTCAACAGGCTCAGGAACTCGATCAATAACTGGTATCAACGGATTGCCACATACAGGACATCTATTAATGATCTTGTCTTCAAATCTCTTCTCAAAATAACCACAATAGAGACAGACATATCCTCTCTCAACTTTCTTAAGCAGTAAATCTAACGTCTCTATAGATCTGCACCTGTCCAGATATATTATGATGTTATCTATTTAAAATTATTTAACATTACAAAGATCGTACTATTTAATTATATACTTATCTTTAGAACCGAAAAGACTTTACATGTCATGAGAAGATCTGTCGAAGAAGTCTCATCTGATATATGGATATATAATCCATATATTTATTAATATCTCAGACATATTATATTTGATTATGAACAAAGGCTGATCTTTATGTCATATGAGATCATAGATCTTATGAATAGATGGAAAATTTTTGCTGAGGATCTAGATTCTAGACATGTTTTATTCATGTTTTTCATAGCTTCAACAAAGACCTCGACCATACCTGGGATCAGTGTCGCAGGCCCAGATCCTTTCTCAACTCTTTATACCCCCACGTTAGATGTAGAATATCTTGTGTTAGGAAAGCCGAGGACTATTGATATGGTTCCTATAACTCCAGAGGGCATTCCGACGCCAGCATTAATAACAAAATCTGTTTTTAATCTTATTAAACCTTCTTATCTTATAGTTGATTCAGGGGTTTTCAGAGAGCCTAAGATCCCTTTCATATCTATTCCACATAAGACTGTAGGTGGAAGAATTGATGAAGAAGATGCTTTACCAAAAGATTTTGCACATAAGATCTTTGAAGAAAGCAGGATCTTAGGGAGAATGTTATCAAATAAAAAGATGTTCATTATAATAGGAGAATCTATGCCTGGAGGAACGACGACAGCGATGAGCATCATCGAGTCTTTAGGCTTTAAAGGACTTGGAAGAACAAGCAGTTCTTCACCTAATAATCCTGTTAAACTTAAGATAGATGTGTTTAAGAAAGCTTTGGCTAGACAAGGATCTTTTTCTTCCGATTATGATGTCTTTAGATTAATAGAGATTTTCGGAGATCCTTTGCATATCTCTATAGCAGGTTTCGTCATCGGAGCCTTAGAGAGAGAATCTAAGATAATGTTGGCAGGAGGAACACAGATGTATGCAGTCTTATCTATTTTAAAAAGACTTAAAACAGATCTGAATGGCAAGATCATTGTTGGAACAACAAGATGGATCGTTGAGGACATTACTTCAGATATTAAAGGTCTCGCGAGAGAAATCTCTCCAGAAGTTCCTCTGTTATATACTAAAATAGATTTCAAAGACTCTCCTTATGAAGGTCTTAAATATTATGAGAAGGGGTATGTGAAAGAAGGAGTAGGAGCAGGAGGATCTATATTAACCGCTCAGATCATATATGGCTTATCAATAGATGAGATTAAGAAAGAGATCTTTCGAGAATACGAGAGATTAATAGGGTCTGGATATGTTAAAGAGAATAGATAAGGCTGATGATAAAACTATTGTCATCGAATTCAGTAGACCTATGAAGACTGTCTCAACAGTACCTGTGATGTCTATAAATGGTGTAGATGACACAGGTATTATTGATAAAATAGTTTTTCATAATGTTTTTGAAGAACTAGATCTTTTGTATAAAGATTTGATAAGTTATTACATAAGGATCCTTAGAAGACTAGATCTTGACAAAGGCATGATCTTTTTAACAGCAGCATCTCTCGACAATATGAAGAGGATATCATTATTTGAGGACAATGTCGAGATATTTATGACGATAGGTTTCGAGCCTGCATCATGTATAGAGTATGAGAATATTTTCGAACCTTTAAAAATCTCTACAATAAATATTGTTGTCGCAACAAATTATCCTCTCACAATAAATGCTATGACAGATCTTTTGAAAACAATTGTTGAAGCAAAAACTTTAGCATCTTCAGACATATTATTAAGATGTAGATCAAGATCTAGTGGCACGATAACAGATGCGATAGCGATATTAAGACCTGCAGAGGTTGAGGAGAAGATGCTTTTCGCAGGGATCGCAACTTATATCGGCAATAAGATAGCTAGAGAAATATATAATGCTGTGAAGACAGAGTATTTTAGAAAAGGAGAGGAGTATTATCTAAAAAATATATTAGGTCTAGATCTTAAGGAGCTTTTAGAAATATTTTCAGATGTTTACAGACGAGCCCCTCTACCAGATGTTGATGAGAAGATTATATTAAAAGAGGCAGAGGATCTTTTGAGAGAGTTTCTTAAAGATCCTAATGTGTGGAGCATGATTATAGCTGCCAGAGAACTTGATCTTCATGGGATAGCTGAGACGATTCCATATCTTACTCGAAGTGAGTATAAAAGTGATTCTAAGAAGATCGTGGCTGACGAGATCATAGGGATCTCATTGGCTATGTATTTATCAGGTCTCAAAGGATTGTTCGCCATGTATTGGATCGAGAGATTAAAAGAAGATAAGTCAATAAAATATTTTACGCAGGATAACATGTTTGAAGATGATATTATATCAGCAATTATAGCCTCATTATTGACACGCATCTTAGACAAATATATGTCGAGAGGTCTCTCATGACGAGTACAAGTCTTATTAATATATGCCTGATCATGGCGGGAGGATCTGGATCAAGATTTAAAGATCCTTTGAAATATATGAGAGAAATATGTGGAGAGAGCATATTAAAAAGACTTATAAGACAATTAAAACTAGTTTGTGTCAACATTATTATCGTAGCCTCTGATAAGTCTTTGTATAAGATATCTGATTTATGCAGAGAAGATTTTAATATAGACTGTGTAGAGACCTCGGGACATGATTATGTATCAGATCTAATCATAATGTTGTCATCTATAAGAGCAAGGCCGATATTAATATCAGGAGCTGATGTCTTCATAAGATCTATAGATATCTTGATAGATTTTATAAACAAAGCTTTCAGTCTTAAAGATGCTAATATCATAAACTTAGCAGTGTATGAAAATGATCAGGAGAAGCTCATTGGGTTATCAATATTTTTTGATGATAGAGGTGTTTGGAGAAACATCTCATATGATTCTGATGAGGTATTTGATATAGACACATATGAAGATCTGAGGAGAGCAGAGAATGTATGTAGATAAAAAAATGTGTAGATTTCATGGAGGCCGATATTCTGAGAATATTAAGATAGACTTCTCAACACCTATAAATCCTATAGGCCCACCAAAATTTTTAGAAGATCTTATTAGAGAAGCTGTTGAGAAAAGATTATATATGTTATATCCTGATTATGAATATAAGACTCTTCGTGAGGCAGTCTCAGAGTTTTATAATCTAAATCCGGAGCATATAGTTTTGATAAATGGAGTTGCAGAAGGGATCAATCTTATATTGACATGTTTAAGAACTAGAGATCTGATAGTTTTTGAGCCTACTTTCGGAGAATATAGATGTCTAACAGATATTCTCGATATCAATCTAAGATCGATTCCTTATCTCGAGAGAGAAGATTTTTATTATATTGATGAAGATTCTTTCAAGAGATCGATACGAGATGTTGATAAAGAAGGGATTGTCTTACTCTCGAATCCTAATAATCCTACTGGAGCTTATGTTGATAAAGATCTTGTGGCAAACATAATTAATTTATCTAAGAACATGACTGTTATCATAGATGAGGCATTCATAGATCTTTGCGAGAAATGCTCGTCTGTACTAGAGCTTGTCAAAGAGTTTGATAACTTAGTTGTTCTGAGAAGTCTCACAAAAACATTTTCAGTCCCAGGTCTTAGAATAGGATTTATATATACTGAGAATAAAAAGATTCTCGAGACAATAGATCTATGTAGACAGCCTTGGAATATAAATAGTATAACATCATATGTCTTCTCACATGTTTTAAAAGAATATAAAAAGGATCTTTATGAATACATATCTTCATCAAGAAAGATCATTGAGATAGAGAGAGAGTTTTTATACAATAGTTTTCGAGACCTAGGGATAAAAGTCTATAGATCATATGCTCCATTTTTGTTGCTCAGACATTTCAAATATAAGGCAGAGGATGTCATTAAAATTCTTAATAATCATGGGATTCATGTGAGAGACGCCTCTAAATACCCGTTTTTAACTCCTTATCATATAAGAGTGTCTGTGAGACTTAGAGAAGATAATGAATATCTCGTGAAGGTGTATAAAGAAAGTGGCATCAGATAAAGATAGATTCAGAGTTTTAAGAGAGTTCAGAGCATTGCTATCATTAACAACGATACTGCCCTCTGGAGTCTTCTCATTAGAAGAGGCTGCAAGAGGTTTTTACATGATCAATATTATAGGTCTTTTGGAAGGCGTCATGATCACTCTAATTCTCTATATGTTAAAGACTTATGTCCCAGATCTATTGTTGTCATCTCTATATGTTATGTTTCATATAATGCTCACAGGAGGGATCCATTTAGACGGTTTCGCAGATTATTCTGATGTGATAGGATCAAGAGCTCGAGGCTTAAAAGCTATAGAGATCCTTAAAGATCCGAGGAAAGGATCTTTTGCAATAATTATGTTAGGAATAAACATGTTTTTATCGCAATCTAGCATGTACATTATATTGTCGTCAGATTTTTTTCTAACAATTTATCCAGAGCTGATCTTTTTATATGTTCTATCTGCAGAGTCTATGTATATAGTGTCATTATTAGGTCGTGAAGAGCCTTATCAGGGGCTTGGCAGGTTGTTTATCTCATATTCTAAAGAAAAGATCAATATATTTAAAAATTTATTGTTGATGTTCATAATAACATTGTCTATGATCTTTATGTCTGCACATAAAATGCTTGTGTTGATCAGCATTATATTATCTGTGTTGATCAGCTATATCATCTATATAGATGCTGACAGAAGACTAGGCTTTGTCAATGGAGATGTCTTAGGTTTTTCTTATGAGACGGTTAGAATATCAAATCTGGTGTTGATCAGTGTGTTGTGTAGATATATCTGATCTATTATTAATAAAAGATCTGAAGGAATGCATGTTGATACTAATATTGGCTCATCTTCTAGATTTTGTCTATCCATTTCATAAAGGTTTGTTACTAAAGATCCATCCGGTGCATACATCATATTTCATGGCTCTAAGACTTGGAAAACCTTATTCATCTAAGATAAGAGGAGTATTAGTCTGGCTTCTTGTTGTATCATCTCATCTGATCATATATGCTTTGGCAATTATAATCTCGGGAGTTATAAATAGATTAATATGGATCCTTGTCTTATCTTATGTTCTCAAAACTTCTATATCATTAAAATTGTTAATAGATATAGTTCATAACGTAGGCAAATGTTTTGAGAAGAGAGATATTGAATGCGCCAGATATTGGACACAACAGATTGTTAGGAGAGACGTGTATAAACTTGATGAGAGACATGTGGCTTCAGCCTCAATAGAATCTCTTGCAGAAAGTCTTGTGGACGGCTATATCTCACCTCTTTTCTATTTTATTTTCTTAGGACCTTTAGGAGCTTTGTTTCAGAGGATAGTTAATACATTAGATGGAGCTCTTGGATATAAGAATGAGAGATATAGAGAAGTGGGATGGTTCTCAGCTTTTATGGACACATTATTAAATTACGTGCCGGCCAGGATCACTGCTCTACTAATAATAATATTATCGCCTATAAATAAGAGAAGTATTAGAGAATCATATGAGATATGGAGAAGAGATCATAACAAAACTGAGAGTATAAATGCTGGCCATCCGATGTCTGCGATGGCAGGATCGCTAGGGGTCATATTAGAGAAGCCTGGTTATTACAGGCTGGGTGAGGATCTTGTTGAAGAGCCTTATCATATTCTGATTAAAAAAGCTATAAGAATATCATTATTAGTTGCAATGATCTTTTTCATTATAATCATCATCATGAGGACATTAATAACAATATTAATAAGCCTCTAGCTTGTACAACACGATCATTATAGCATTAATATCAATATATTCTTTGATAACAATTATATTTGAGGAGACCGTTTAGTGAGGGAGCAGTGTTGAGAAGTAGAGAGACTCCTCATGATCTAATAGATCTTTTGCCGCCTTTAGAGAGGAAGGCTTATGACATAATTAGTAGCAAAAGCAGAGAGGGAGGTATTACACAAATAGAGTTGTGGAGGATCTTGGGTATAGATAGTAAAGAAGGCTCAAAGATCGTTCTTAAACTTATGAGAAGAGGTCTTGTAGTGAGAAAAGAGATCGAGACTAATGGAAGAAAATCTTATGTTCTTACTCTACCAGGACATCTATTGAATAAAGAGGATCTTCCTACGCTGGTTAATATAAATCTTATTGAAGAGATCCCATGTTTCACATGTAGCTTATTAAGTGTCTGTGTATCATCAGAAGAAAGTCTGTGGATGACTTGCCCTAAGATGAGCGAGTATATATCTAGAATTCGAAAGTGAGGATATTGAGATATTCTAGAGACATAATATCTCAGAGCACCATCTTTGGAGAGATATATGAGTACATAGAGAGCAGAAGATCAATAATTGATAAAAAGATTCTTGATGAGATAAAAGATTATGAGACAGAGATTAAAGAGATCGCCAGATATATAACAGACGGAGGAAAAAGACTTCGAGGAGTTCTCACAATATTAGTCTCAGAGGCTCTGGGAGGATCTATAGATGAGGCTTTGGATGCAGCAGTCGCTATAGAGATGGTTCACTCAGCATCTCTCGCATTAGATGATATAATAGATAAAGATCTTTTCAGAAGAGGAAGACCTTCGACATGGATCAAATTTGGGATCTCTCAGACGGTTTTAGTATCAAATTTTCTGATCCCAAAGGCTCAGCTTATGATAAAGAAATATGGTTTCGAGGCCCTGTTAAATGTTATTCAATCATGGCTTCACGCAACATTAGGAGAGATCTTAGATGCATTTGGAAGTCTCGAGAGATTATTACCTCATGATTATGAGAGAATAATAGATCTTAAGACAGGATCTGTGTTTAAAATGGCTGCATATTTAGGAGCAAAAGCATCGAAAGCTTCTGAAGAAGTTGCCGGAAAAATTTCTGAGTACGGAGAGTACTTAGGAAGATCTTACCAGGTGGCAGATGATCTTACAGATGTATTAAGCGAGGATCCTGACAAAAAGAAGAGCAACAGCGTTAGATTATTTATCAGATGGATAGGTTATGAAGATAGAGAACTATTAGTAAACGAGGCTTCTAAAAGAATCATTTATTATCTCGAGAGATGTCTTGAGAAAGTTAAAGATGTCTCTAGAAACAGATATAGTGAGTATCTAATTGTTTTTCCAGTGTTTGCGGTATATTCAATATTAAGAGAGGCTGGCGAGGTGGGTCTAAAAATTTTTTATGAGAAGATTTATCCGAATATCAACATCATGTATACAAAGATCATTGAGAAATAATTTTTTTATTTTATTAAAAATTTCTCTTCTAAATATCTTAGGAACACCGTAGGATCCACCTCTATATCTAAGGATCTTTTTAATAACTCTCTCGGCGGATATATAGATCCATACATATGAATCTTTTCTCTAAGCCATTTCTTAACAGGCTCGAACCTTAGATTTCTCACGTTATCCGCAAGATCGATTTCTTTAGACATTTTATCTCTTATATGTGCCGCTATTAAAGTACCGAGCGAATATGATGGGAAGTAACCTATTGAGCCAGAGCTCCAGTGAATATCTTGTAAAACTCCTTCTGAATAAGTCTTAGGACGGATCCCTAGAAGCCTCTCCATATAATCATTCCAGAGCTCAGGAAGATCTTCAGTCTTAATCTCTTGATTTATCATCATATTCTCCAGCTCAAACCTCAAGACTATATGAAAGTTGTATGTGACTTCATCAGCATCAACTCTGATCAGGCCAGGCCTCACTATATTGAAATATCTATAGATCTCTTCAACATCATATTTTCCCCTGAGATCTAGATTATCAGCCAAAAGATCATATATAGCATATATAAATTCTCTGCTTCTACCAATAATATTCTCCCAGAACCTCGACTGAGACTCATGGATCCCCATAGACACTCCTGAGGCTAGCGGCGTAAAACTTAGTCTCTCATCAATCTGAAGCTCATATAATGCATGGCCGAACTCGTGGATAACTGAGAACATAGTTCTTCTAAAATCTATGCCTTCATATCTTGTTGTTATTCTCACATCTCTAATACCCATGTTGGTTGTGAAAGGATGTGCTGACACATCTAATCTTAGTCTTCTCCTGTCATAGCCGAAGATCTCTAGAATTTTTTCATTAACTTTCCTCATAACATTGACGTCATAAGACATATTCTCCAACGGACATGGTCTGGAGAAATATCCATCACTTAATATTTTATCAAGTATCTTCTTAAGCCCGGGAACAAGTTTATCAACTATTCTCTTAAACTCGTCTGCTGTAAGACCTTCCTCATAAAGATCTAGGAGAGCGTCATAAGGATTCTTCTCATAGCCTAAATAATCAGCGATCTTTATATTAAGACTTACAAGCTTATCAAGATACGGCTTAAATTTCTCGAAATTATTTTCTTTACGAGCATTTCTCCACACTACATTAGCCTCAGATGCTGTCTTAGAGAATTCTGCGATGATCTCTGGAGGAACTTTAAGATAATATTTTAAACTTCTTCTCAACACTCTTATAAGAGCTCTCTCATATATAGTGGGATCCTCTATCTTCTCTAAGGCCTCTATTTTCTCTAAAAAGCTTTTATCAGTGATCAGCCTTTGAATCAATGTGGCTATCTCAGATAAAGCTATGCTTCTCTCAAATACGCCATCTTCAGGCATGTAAGTCTCCTGATCCCAGCTTAAAAGTGATGTGGCATGATTAAGAGCCCATATAGTTTTATAAGATCTTAAGAGCTCTTGACTTTCCTTATGTGGGAAATACTCTTGATCAAATTCGCTCATTAAATACACCTTTTAATTATGTACTGATGTTGAAAATAAAAATCAATATCTAACAGAGTTTTTTGATCATGAGATATGCGTCGCCTCCATCTTTATAATATCTCTTTAGTATATCCACGATATCATATCCAAGTTTTTTATACATCTTCATAGCCTCTTCATTATCTACTCTAACCTCTAATTTTGATATACAGACTCTCTCTTCGACAAAATATTTCTCAGCCATAATCATGAGTCTCGAACCTATTCCTCTTCTTCTAAAGCCAGGGTCTACGCATATCGATATTATATGACCTGTCTCTCCGCCTTCTATTATTCCTATTATATATCCAATTATAATCTTCTCAGGGATCTTCTCTGCCAATATAAAAAAGTTTTTTGGAAATCTCATGTAAAAGAGAAGTAGCTGAGGCGGGTAAGCATCTTCTCTGAAACATTTTATCTCTAATCTATATAGATTCGTAAGATCTTTATCATCAGCTTTTCTAAAAATCACTTCATCAATGATCTTTTGATCCATTTGTTATCATCCTCATAGAAAGCTGAAGAAGGAGAATGAAAAGATCAATATGAAACCTGTTATCGTCAAGATCTGTATTACATCTGATAATTTCTTTGGAAGTATTATAGAGAGTATTTTTCCTCCATCTGTTATATACAGTGGAGCCGCATTTATTATAGCCAGACTTATATTTATAATACTCAGCCACACTAATATTCTGATAAAAGCCTCGAGAGACCACAGTCTTATGTAGCCTTTCTCCTCAGGAATTATTAATGCTCCCATGAAGAAGTTGACTAGAGGTATTGAGACGCCGTCAAATCTAACTCCTATGATCGATAGATTAGATGGTTTGTGAACTACAGCTTCTAACATGGTTCCATTAGGATATACTCCTTTTATTATTAGAGTAATGTTTTCATCAGGTTTAAAATAGTTATTTCTATACTCAATGAACCTCTCTAGAGAGATTATTCTGCTATCATTTATATTCGTGATAAGAAGACCAGGTCTAATACCTGCCTCATATGCTGGAAGACCGGGCTCAGCCCATTGAATCACTGCTCCCTGAACTATTCCTAGATAAGGTGTTATATTCAATATAAAGAGGATTAACAAAAAAGATATTGCGAATATGATCATGTTGAATAGCACGCCTGCTGAAAGGATCCTTAGAGATTTTCTTTTAGATTTCAACATCTCATTATCATCAACCTCCACAAATGCTAATGGCATGAAAAGAAATATTCCAGCACCATAGCTTTTGAGATTTATCTCATCTATTTTAGCAGCAATAGCATGTCCAAGCTCGTGAGAAACAACTGATATTCCTATTGCCACGAGAAGATATATGATATCTTCTCCTTGTATAGTTAATCCAGGTATTATAGGCGCCACTGGAGGAGCTCCTGAGACGCCTCTCTCTCCTAAAAACATGTTTTTTATAAAAGAGATCACATAACCTATTCCTACGAAGAACACGCCTACATAGAAAAGGATCATTGATATAAACGCTATTAAAACTCCTGAGCTGATCAAAATGTCCAGCCATCTCTTTTTCTGCACTTTATTAAGAAGATCTAAAGCGCCTCTTCTTTTAATTAATATTGTGAATATTGATATCTCCAGACCAATCTTAGACAAAAATTTCCTTCCACTCTCTGTCTGATTAATAAGAAAAAGGATCAACTCAAAAAACGTTATGTATAAAAGAATTAGAAGTATCTCTTGCTGAGCCATCTATTTCTCATCTGAAAATTTAATGTGTGAGAACATAATAAAGTTTTGACAATGAATCTTCTGATACAATCTTTTGATCTTTATATTCTCTGAAGAGATCTATAAACATGTTCTTCAAAAGATCTTTCTTTGTCATCATGTTATTAAGCATGTCTCTGATTTCTTGACAAAGTTCCTCAGAGAAGATTTTTTCTTCACAGAAATAATTAAATTCTTTATCATCAATTATTCTAATCTCGTCTCCTATGATCACTCCATCTATAAAAAGATCGTTATATATGATCTTGAATCTAAGTTTTGAACGCTGATGATCTATGTCAGGTATTACAACAGGTTTAGTATTCATATTAATATACAGTCCTTTAAGCTCTCCATCTTCGCTGAAATAAGCATGTAATATACTTCTAAGAGATGTAGACACAAATGTCAAAGCATGATCTCCCATGTTTTTAGGTATGTTGAGACCGTCATATACTCCTTCTCCTTTAATAACTCTATGAAGCAATAGATTGATGTTGACATCATCTTCATCAGATGTGAATATATTTAATATTCTTGCCGGGCCAATATATATGATCTTTTCAAAAAATGTTTTTCTATGGATCAGAGTTGCGTCAGTCTCATACATTTTCTGTCTCAATATATTTGATAATCTTCTCATAAACTCCTTCTGATCTTTTAAATCACTCATTTCATCTAAAAGATCTATCAGCTCGCCAATTGTTGAGTAGGTCTTCATAACATGATGACCTGGGAAAGTTCTGATGACACTAGATCTATATATATCTAATGTCTTCATATCTTCTGATGACACATGTATAAACAAGATCTCTTCGCCGATATATGCCAGTCCTCTCTCTCTATCAAGTCTCTCTTTGACTTCTCTATATTTATCTTTTAATTCTGTGTATTCATTTAATAATGATGTTGTGTCAATATTTTTTGCAGAGCTTCTCCATTTAACTCCGAAACCTTCTTTAACTATGATCTCTGATAATCCTCTTAGTTCTTCTATGACATCAGGATCTTTTATATGTTCAGAGTATTGAGCTACGCCAGAGTCGTTCAAGATCATGTATTTACCAACTATATATACTCCTTCTCTCAGAACTGGCGTCTTAAGATCGTTTTCATATCCTATTATAGTGAAGTTTGTCTCCTGCCCAGGAAAACAGAATTGATCTCTCCACAAGCCTGAGGCTCCTATAGGCGTCTCAACGAGACATATATCTCTAGAGATCTTTTTTTCAACACGTCCTCTGAAGACAGCGTAGAGAGGAAGTATCTTTGAGAAGAAAGATCTTTTTAATATATCTTTTAAAACTAAATATGTTTTTCTCACAGCATTTTGAAAGCCTGTGACGACGATCACATCTTTAAAATTTTCATCATTTTTTAATGTGACGTCTACATGAGATCTTCCTAAGGATCCTTCTATAGATAATCTTTTCAAAATTTTTTCGCTAAGATCTCCTGGCAGAAATCCTTTGTCAAGTAATATCTTTGTTAATGCTGTAGAGTATATCCCTCTCACTCTTATGCTATATCTCTCTTCTGAGATAAGAGAGTCACCACTTTATCAGTCTTTCACAGTCTCTAGAATAGTGACTATGTTCCATAAAGTAGTTCTTGCATGAACAGGCATATTAGGATCCTGACTGACCTCATCTAAGACGCTTACCGCATTAGAGGCTCTGACCCCTAGGCTTAGAGAGTTGTCTTGTAATATTCTCACAGCCTGTGTAGCGGCTCTTCTAATATTTCTAGGTATAGAGGGGTCGTTTATTATCATTGTGAGTAGTGTAAGCGCCTGTCTAATCTTAGCCTCATTACTTTGCGTCTTGATATCAGATGACATTTTTTATCACCAAAATAATGTTTTAATGAATAGCCTAATAATGTTTATAAATATTTTTAGCATCTTATCGTGTATTGGATATGTATATGAGTGATAAAGAAGAGATCGATAGAGAAGAAGCTGTCAAGAAAATGGCTGAGCTGTTAAGATCTGGGGCTACTATGTTAGCTGAGACATGCCCAATATGCGGATCGCCATTATTTAAATTGAGAAGTGGAGAGATCATATGTCCTATTCATGGGAAAGTATATGTTGTGTCAAGAGATGAGGATATTAGCAAGATCTCTGCCGAGAATGTTTTAAGCAGATTAGAACATCTGGCATCTATAAAGATAGATAATCTGATGAAGAGATTATCTATTGAAGAAGATATTGAGACTATTGAAATGATCAGTAGATGGCTTGATATACTTTTGAAGATAAGAGCAATAAGGACAGGATCTTCTAAATAAGATCTTAAATATTTATAAGATATATAACATTATATATAATGATATATATGAGAAAAAAATATAGAGAGGATCTTAAGATGCTCATGCTTTATATATTGAAAGACTCTGAGCATCACGCATATGGAATGTTGAGTGAGCTTGAAAAGATCATTGGTTTCAGACCTCCGCCAAGCATCATCTATCCATTGTTTAAAACACTTCATAGAGAAGGTCTTGTAGAATATGTCGAAGGTTTAAGAGGAGGTAGACATGTTAAGATCTATAGATTGACTGATAGAGGAAGAGAGTTTATCGAGAGAAACAGAGAGAGACTTGAAGAGATTATGAGACATGTTGAGAGACATAAAAAGATGGAGGAGCTTGGGGTCAGAAGAATTTTTAATGTCATCAAGAGATTACATGATGAAATTGATAGACTTGATCAGAAGAAGCAGAGAGATTTAAAAGAGCTTTTCATCAAATTTGAGAGAGACGTGATCAATATATTGTCTGAGGCTGAGAAAAATGAGTGATCCTGTTATTGAGACTATTGATCTTGTTAAAAAATTTAAGGACATAGTTGCTGTTAATAAAGTAAGTTTTAAAGTTATGAGAAAAGAGATCTATGGATTGTTAGGTCCTAATGGAGCTGGAAAGACTACAACTATAAACATATTGATCACATTGTTGAAGCCTACGTCTGGACAGGCATTTGTTGACGGGATCGATGTTGTCAAGAGTCCTGAGAAGGTTAGAAAAAAGATCGGAGTGGTATTTCAGGATCCTTCGTTAGACGTGTTTCTAACAGCATATGAGAACATGTATATTCATGGCAAGATATATGGTTTAGGAGGGAAAGAGCTTGAGAGAAGAATTAAAGAGCTTTTAGATTTTGTAGAGCTGAAGCCTTTTGCTGATAAAGTAGTGAGATATTTCTCTGGAGGCATGAGAAGAAGACTTGAGATTGCAAGAGCTCTTTTGCATGATCCTGATATACTGATCCTTGATGAGCCCACGTTAGGTCTGGATCCTCAGACTAGAAACAAGATCTGGGAGTATATCAAGGCTGTGAGAAAAGAGAGAGGCATAACAATTCTTATGACGACACATTACATGGATGAGGCAGAGTTTTTATGCGACAGGATCTCTATAATGGATCATGGGAGAATAATTGCTGAAGGAACTCCTGAACAGCTTAAATCTATTATAGGCTCAGATGTTGTCTTGATAAAATTCAGTGATACTCAAAAGCCGATGTGTCTTGATAATGATCTTGATGGAGCAATCATCTCCTGTAGATCTGTAAGTGGGAATCGAGTGGAGCTTGTTGTGAGAGATGCTGTGAAAACTCTCCCAAGGATATTTGAAGAGTATGAGAGAAAAGGTATGGTCATTGAAGAGATCAGCTATAGAAGACCTACTCTAAATGAGGTGTTCATATATCTGACTGGGAGAGAGTTGAGAGATAGCTTAGAGGATCAGCCCAGACCTATACATAGATGGAGATGATCTTTATGTACTCATTCATAAGATCATTAAACTATTTTTATACAATGATATATAGACAGGTGAAGAGATTTTTAAGAGCAAGATCTAGAGTTGTTGTAAGTATTGTTCAGCCTATTCTATGGATATTTCTATTCGGCATGGGGATGGGAGGAGTATTTAACTTTCAGAATCCTATGATAGACGCTTTCATAAGACAACAATTTAATGGTCTTGATTACATGACTTTTCTGCTCACAGGGATCGTTGCTATGAGCATATTCATAGGATCTTTTATAAGTGGAGTGTCTGTGATATTTGATAAACAATTTGGTTTTCTGAAAGAAACTTTGGTCTCTCCTGCTCCTAGAGAGATCATTCTATTAGGAAGAGCTGTTGGAGACTCTCTAGTGCTTTTAATCAATGCATCAATTGTTTTAGCATTAGGTTTCATGATCTCAAATCAGCTCAGACCTGAGGGAGTCCTACCGGCATTATCATACGGATTTGTTCTATCAATAGGATTCGCATCTTTAGGTATTGCGATTGCGAGCAGAATGAATAGTATGGAAGGTTTTCAAATGCTTATGAACCTATTGATCATGCCGTTGCAGTTTGTCAGTGGAATATTCTTTCCTATACAAAGAATGCCTGATTGGATGCAGATTATTGCAAAGATCAATCCTTTGACATATGCTGTAGATGGAATAAGATATTGGCTGACAGGAAGGTCAGAGTTTGATCCTATGATTGATATAATTTTATTGATGATTTTATCAATAATCTTTCTTGTAATTGCGATGTGGAGTTTTAGAAAAGCCACGATAGAAGACTGATTTTATCACTTCTAAATTTTTAATAAAAATTTTGAGAGGAAAGATCATGAGATAGTTATAAGGATTTTTATAAATGATTTCTGGGAGATTATCAGATGAATAAAAGAATGATCCTTGTGATTTTAATTGGTATAATATCTGTTTTTTATATTCTAAACATTTTGTATGAGAACAACATAGAAATATCATATGTCATGGCTCAGACGCCTGCCACAGCTACTAACACAAATATTTCAACAAACACTTCAACTCTGATCAATATCTCTGTAACAACAGCAACTGTGACTATTATTGTTTATCCATTGACAAAAACTTTAGAGACTACATTAACAAGAGTTGTCAACGGCACTACGACGACAGAGATCTCAACTTTGTTATCAATGATCTTTACTCTGGCACCCACGTATACCTATACCGACTATAAGTTTATCAGCATAACCGAGACGAGACCGCCGACTATGGAGGAGAGAGGCGCATGGATCAGCGGTGGGATCATAGTAGGAATATTGGTGGGTCTTACAATAGCATATGGATATTATGGCAGAGGAGTCACTATGAGAAGAAGACGTGAATGATATGAGTCTTATTCGCTGAGCCTCAGACCAGTAATACTCTAGGCGTTCTGACATCATAAGGGCAAGCCTCGTCCTTCAGGGCGAGGTAACGTTTATATTTATAAGCCTTTCAAGAAAATTTTTATGGTCGTGATGAGATGTATAATATTTTGAGGGCTTGGAGGCTAACTCCGCA
>JGI20129J51889_1000010_pt1 | contig 62821 bp, 58 predicted proteins | sample MonGeyMetagenome_FD_51889 | JGI IMG/M metagenome (IMG submission 51889)
TATGAATAATCTTAAAACTCATAAAGAGCTATACAGAACATGAAAATAATAAATTCTTTGAATGATCTATTATAGATTTCTGCTACGAATCATCTTATCTAGTTCTCTCTTAAGATCTTAATAAGATCCTCTTTACTAGAGATGTCAATGGATCTTTCTTCAGCAAATAGTTTTATAGCTGTCTCATATAGTCTGATCTGTGGTTTTAAAGCTCTGCCTATTAATCCATATATTTTCTCTGGGAATCTATATACTATATTCATTTTAATTAGATCATCCAATAGAGATGGCTCAATACCTAGATCGCTAAAATCTTTACCACTTGTAAATGCTTCATAAAGTTTTTTAGCAAGCGTCTTAAGATCTAAGCCATGTCTTAAAGCAGTCTCTCTCATCATATCTTGAAACTCTTTAATATTTTCTCTCACTTTATCTACTAACATATTGTTCTTTATGTAGTAGTCGATATCAGATATCCATCCGGGAAGTCTTCCAGCTATGCTGATCACCAGCTCTTCAAGTTCTCTACATTTATCTTCATCATATTTCTTTAAACTACAGTAATTCTTAAGAACATCATTAAAGCTCTTTGGATCCATCTCTCCCACAAATAGATAATCAGCTCTATATCCCATAAGCCTCTGCCATAAATATTTATTTTCTTCATCTCTAGCAAACACATATCCTTCACTAACCGTTACTATAGCTCTGATCCTGCTCCAAGGGATCTCTGAATTAAACGTGCCTGAGATGCTTGATGCGATTGTCCTCAGATCTTTCAATCTATCAGCAACGCTTGATCCTGAGTATCCTGACAGCTCATGAAATTCGTCAGCTATAATAAAAATCTTGCTATATCTAGAGATCTTCAGAGATCTTGCGATATCTCGTCCTACATCTGCGATCTCGAGAAGAGCCTGTGCAATAGATCCTAGAGTTGATAGCGACGCCTCTGGAAGGCTCTTGATCAAGTTCAAAATTTTATCTGCAGACGTCTTAGAAGATCCATAGACACTCACGCCTATACTCCCAAGGAGAATCTTGCCCACTCTATCTTTTACATCAAAATATATAGAATAAACTTTTCTAAATTTCTTAGATCTTGTTGTTGTGAAGTATCTAAGCAACTCACTTTTGCCAACTCTTCTAGGCCCGTATACTATTAGAAGAGAAGGATCATATTCTCCGCTGAATATCTTCTCTAATATCTCCAACTCTTTCTCTCTACCGTAAAAACAGATACCGAGTCTTGTTATATAATTATCAGGACATTTCATAATCTCCTATATAATATTGTAAGATAGTTTATTATCTGTTGATAAATTGATGAAGACTATAGATGAATCCATGGTTTCTCATTTTGCTAATCATTTGTGTATATCATCTTCTTATTCTAACATCTTCAGTTTTTATGAAAGGGATCGTCATGACTCCTCTGAGAATAGTTGATATGATGAAGCCTATTCTGAGGCCGTCTACACCGTATGAGGCGACAAATCTATCCATTAAAACTCCTCCTAATATAGATCCTATTGCGGCTGCTATGCCCTGAGAGAAGTTTAGAAAAGCTAGATGTGATGCCTGAAGATTCTTCACTGACACCTCGTATACGTATAATGTTATGACTACATTTCCGATCGCAGAGAAGGGTCCCACGAGAATATTTGATAGATAGATCATCTCAATATTAGGTGAGAATGCATATGCAAATGGAGGTATTAAAAAGCCTAGTCTGCTTATGATTATAAGTTTTTTAAGACTTGTTCTAGGTATTATCTTCATGAGAATATATTGAAAGATCATTGTTGACAATGTTCCTAAGATATTTAATATTGCAAGCTCTGCCACACTCATTTTATAAAGATTTCTCTGTGCAACTGGGAAATAAGGCCATGCAAATGACATCACAAATATATATCCTGAGAACGCAAGATCAAATTTTATAAAAGTCTTGTTTCTAATTATCTCTTTGAATACTCTCCAAACGCTTGGGATGACCTGAGATCTTTTCATACAGTTATCAATATATAATAATCTGATCCATATCAAAGATCCTGCGAGACTTATCACTCCAGAGAATATAAATATGATCCTAAGCTGATCTATTGATGGATTTATTATGAAAGCCACTATCAGAAAAGCCAGTAGAGCAGTTGCTTGAGACAATAAAGTGACTAGACTGAGAACTCTACTACGAAGATTTGCATCAACAAAAAACACTCCTATAAAAGATGTGAATGCAAGTCCCGCCAGGCCTACTACGACAGCTCTTAAAGTATATACACCAACTAACGCCACAGGATCTATTATGAGAGAGATTATAATCCAAAGTATTGATGCTGCCACAGAAGTTGTTAATAGAAAAACGATGTATCTACCAACTCTATCGATCACAGGACCTAGAAAAACCTGTGCTGTTGTAGGCATAGAGTTTACAGAAAACTGAAGAATTCCTTGAAGAACTCCTGAGCCGCTTAGAGCCGCAAGATAATACCCCATATATGGTGCTGAGAAGTTGTCTGCTAATGATGCTAGAGACTGTCTCAACATTATCTCTCTAGAGATCTTATTATTATCAGAACATCTCTCATCATTTGTCGACAACTATGTATTCCTCTTTCAGCATATACACTAGTATGTTCATCAGTTTTTAAGCATTAATTAATAAATTATCTGAAAAGATCTTATGGAAGCTCTTTCTCACTTCTCTTCTTCTGATCTTTTATTCTTCTCATAACATCCTCCGGTAGAGAGACATCTTCTCTTCTGAGAGATACTGGTCCTATAACTATCATTCCTTTTCCATTTATAATATCAATCTCATACATTCTAGTGTCATGAGCTGTCTGTCTCATCTTCTCAACTAATACATATCTTTTTAAAACTCCTCTTCTAACAGATCTTCTGAATCTTATTATTCCATCAGCGACATGTTCCACGCCGAAGCCGAAGGCGTCTCCAGTAGTGATGGCGTACTGACTTATCATAAGTGTTGTGAAATCCCATCTATAAAGGATCCTTTTTACCATATAGCTGTATTTTCTGGCCATAGCAGGTTTGTCAAGCCAGAAGGCGCTCATACTATCAATCACAAGTCTGGCTCTTCCATAGCCAAGTCTCTTTTTAGCCTCAATAATCTTCTCAACAAGACGGTCAACATCGATCTCATCAAGACTCCATTCGTCAGCTCTTCCTCTCATGAGAGCATCAATAATGATCATCTTCTCTTCGTCAATTGCTTTCTCAAGATCCATATTGAACATCTTTGCCTGTCTAATTATGCTCTCTCTACTCTCTTCAGTCGTGACATAAATCACTTTATCATTATCTAAAACGCCTCTCCAAGCGAAATGTATTGAGAAAATAGTTTTTCCAGTTCCAGGCTCTCCTGTTACTGCAACAAAAAATCCTCTAGGGATCCCTCCTCCTATTATAGGGTCGAAACCTTCTACACCAACACTAAGTCTCTCAATCTCTTCTTTAGATCTTCTCTCTTCAATATCTTCTTCAGACAAACTTCTCTCATAAACATATATTCCTTATAAAAATTATATATGTCTAGTCTGATGATACTCTGCTTATTCCTCCATCATTAACTACTTTAATAACATGATCTGCTTTCTCAATAATATCTTCATCATGTGTGACGACAATGACCTGATCCATTCCACCTGATATAGTCTTTATAATATCAAAGATCATGACTCTCATATCTTTATCAAGATTTTGTGTGGGCTCATCAAGAATCATGAATCTAGGTATTCTCCCTGTTAATACTTTTGCAAGTGCAAGTCTCATAGCGATTGACAACATAGTCTTCTCACCACCACTTAAATTATCAACAGGTCTCACAAGATCTGTCCCATATATTATGTTTATATCAAACTCATCGTCTACAGAGACTCTGAAGCTTCTCCCAATCTCACTTAATATATCATTGATCTCTTTCTCAAGAGCTTCTCTAAGCATGTAAGTCATTTTTCTCACAATCACTCCATCTCTCTTCATAAGATCAGTCAGTTTATCAAATATCTCTCTTATCTTCTCAAGTCTATTCTTCTCCTCCTCAATACTTCTAAGCTTCTGAAGCTTCTCTTCAATATCTTTTATAACATCTCTCAATCTATTGATCTCTCCCTCCAACCTGTTAAGATCAGAGTTTTTAGGCTCATAATCTTTTTTAACAGCCTCGATCTCTCTGTACATCTTATTAATAATATCATTGAAAAGATCTGTCAGCTCAACAGGATCTTTATTAACATGATCTTTGAAACCGCTTCTAATCAGAAAATCAGCCACATGTCTTCTAAACTCATCTATAGAACCCTTATATCTCTCAAGATCTTTCTCAAGTCTGTATATATCGCTCTCAAGAATCTTCTTCTCAGCAAAAGTCTTCTCATAATCTTCAATAATTTCATCAATTTTTTCAACACAATTCACATCTATATCAACAAGATCTTTAATAAGATCTTTACATAAAACATTTTTCTCCAAAAGATCTTTATCGATATTCATCAGATTTATCTCAAGATCTGAAAGTCTTCTCTTGTTCAACTCATAAGATCTTAAGATCATTTCTAAAGTAGATAAGATCTTCTCTAAAATATTCTTTCTATCCTGAAGAATCTTCTCTCTAGCAAAGATCCTGTTGAGCTCCTCCTCATGATGTCTAAGGATCTCTTCTCTCCTCTCTTTATTAAGTGGAGAACCACATATAGGGCATCTATCACTTTCTCTAAAGTTTCTTATGAAACTAGACAACATATCTCTCAAAGCCTGTAGATAACTTATCTCTCTCAAGATCTTGTTGATATAATCTTTCAATCTCTCTATAATGTCTACAAATCTCTCTTCATCTAACAATCTCATGATTATATTAATAAGATCTTTGTCATCAACTAGCTCAAGAATCTTCTTCACGTGAGAAATATATTCTTTATTTATCCTCTGGATCTCTTCAAAGACTTTTTTAAACTCATTTGAATAACGATCTTTTTCTTTATAAAGACTCTTGATCTCATCTCTGATCTTTCTGAGACTATTAATCCTCTCGGTGTTGTATTTAGATAATCTGTTGTTAAGCTTCTCAAGATCAGCTTTTTTCTTCATAAGATCATTATATTCTCTGATTATCATCAGCTCTCCAAATATCTTCTGAGCCTCATCTCTTCTCATCTGAAGATCCTCAAGAGTTTTTCTAAGTTTTTCAACTTCTGAGCTGAGTTTATGATATCTCTCTTCTCTCTCTTTAAGAACTCCTCTATAATTAGAAAGATCCTTCTCCAGCTGTTCTTTTCTGCCGAGCTCTTTAAAAACTTCTTTAAGCCTCTGATCTATTTCTTTAATCATTTCTCTAATTTTTTCTCTAGCTTTCTCAATTTTGTCAAGACCTATCAGTCTCAAAATCCTCTCTTTTCTTCTTGATGAAGGTTCCAGCAGTATCTCATTGATATAGTCTTGTCTAGCTATTATTGTTGAAGTAAGGATCTTTGGATCTGATATCTCAAGGATCTTATAAATCTCTTTTGCAACATTACTTCTCAAAGCCAAGACCATTTGTTTTGGACGTATCATTCTGAGAATATCTTCGGAGGATCCTTCGGAAGATACTATTCTATGAACCTCATACATATGGCCTCCTCTACTGAATAAGATCTTTATCTCTCCTCTTCTGGCTCCCACTCGGATCATCTCACTCTTTCTTGTTCTGACAAGCTCTTCTGAGGCAGGCCCGTAGACTAGCAACGCATATACTATGCTGTCTATTATAGAGCTTTTTCCAGCACCATTTGGACCTATGATCACGTTGAGACCTCTGCCAAATTTGATCCTGCTTTCTCTATGAGAAAATATGTCTTTTAAATATACCTCCTCGATAAACATTTTTCACAACCTCGTCTCTCTAATGATCTTGTGGAGTTTATCTAGAAAATCTTTATCTTCTCTTAATCTATTCATCAAAGTCCTCTCATCAATCTTCTCATCAATAAAATCTCGAATTAGCTCAGCAATCTCTCTATCACCGAATACTTCTGTCAGAACTTTATCAAGTGAGAATCCTTCTGCCCCTTCTTTTATACTATATGAGACAGGTCTCTCTTCTTCAGCATAGGATATACTATCGATCTTAAATATGACGTTTTTATCAACAAGATCATTAAGTTCTTTAATTAATCTCTCTCGCTCCAAAGATCCTTCTCTTCTCAATATATGTATGACGAGAATAGGCGGCTTGACAAACTTTTTATTTGAAAGACTCTGTATCTTCATAATGGCATCCCTATGATCTTTAGCCTCAATATATATCCAAGGCCTAGTCTTGGTGAGTCTCCTAGGTCTATATCTGATCTCTTTGTCTAAAACATCTATTATATACACGTATCTATCAATAAAATTATAATTCTCATCAAAAGCCTCTCCTTTGTTAAGAGCTTCTGTAGATCCTGGATACACAGCTATTGAACCTCTGATCTTGTTCTCCCATCTTATATGAAGATCTCCCAGAGCTATGTAGCTGAAGTATTCTATATTTGGTGAAGAGCTTAACATAGGAAGCTCACGTTCTCTACACATATTCTCAGTCCAGCCTAGATAATCTCTCATAGGCTCACACACAAGCTCATGGATCAATGCTATTCTAATTGTCTCTCTATCTTTAACAGGGATCTTCTCTTCAAAAAATTTTCTCGAAATCTTTTTAGAGTAGCCATATATCTCAAGATCTCTACCATACTCATCTTTCAAAACCTCTCTCCCAACATCTCTTAGAGAAAGAATCTTTAGAAGACCTATCTTCTCAAAAAAGCTTAGAGGAGAATCTTTTATAGTTCCAGGAACCTCGTGATTGCCTGCCACAACATAAAAACCTATGTTTTTATCTCTTAACTTCTTAAGGATCTCATATGTTCTTATATAAGTCTGTGGAGGAGGATCGCTCTTATCAAACATGTCGCCAGCGTGAAGAACAAGATCCACCTTCTCCTCAATAGCTATATCAGCAACTTCATCAAAAACATCGTAAAGATCCTTTTCTCTCTCAGGGAGATTCCATCTTCTATGACCTAGATGAGTATCTGCGACATGAAGGATCCTCATTAGATCATCCTCAGAATTGAAATTCTGATGGCATAAGATCTTTTCTCTCCTTCTTTTCTGAGAAGTCTCTCCATTCAGAGACAAGATCTGGTGAGGCCCCAAGTCTCTTACCTGGATGTCTATCTATAGCAACCAACGCTGGGAACCTGCCGACCCATTCTCCCATTAGAATGCCCCATCCAGTTGGTAGACTAGGCAGTGTTCTGGCAAGACTCTCCTCAAGATTATCTGCTATAGACATGACATTTTTAATATCTTCTTGTTGAACAAGTTTTAAGAATAAAAAGTTCTGGATCTGAGAGGATATATCTGGATCAAGAGTTCTAGGTCTCTGACTAGCGATTATAAGAACGCCGCCAAATTTTCTTCCTTCTCTGGCAAATCTTTTAAGACTTTCTCTAGCAACACTTGGGCTTGTAGATGATATGAATAGAGGAGCCTCTTCAACAACTAATACTGTGGGAGGCATTCTCACCTCTCTATATCTAGTCTTGAGTCTCTCTAAAAGATTGTCTGCTAATATTCTCAGAACCCAGGCCTTCTGATCATCTGTCAACACTGAGACATCATATACCACTATCTTTCCTGGAGAGATCTTTTCTAAGACATCTGTTGCATAAATATTTAATATGGGATATGATATTATGAAGTCTGTCAATCTATCCTCAATACCTTCATAAACTCTTCTCTCGCTACTATCAGCATTTTGAGCTCTGAGATATATCTCGAGTAGGAGAAGAAGAATCATTTTTTTAGTCTGATCAAGTTTTGAAAGCTCTGAAAGATCCTCTATATTGAAAAGATCCTCTGCATATTCTCTGAACAAATTTGCATATGTCTTCATCTTTATATTAAAAAGCTCTTCAACAGCTGTCTCAAGACCTATGTTTTTCTCTCGAGAGATTTTCACAAGATCTCTTCTGAATGATATTAAGATCCTTTTGAGATATCTTCTCTGTTTAGTAGCCTGAGGATCTCTTATAATTATGTGACTCAAAACGTCAGGTCTCATAGTGAGAGGATTAATCTCTGCTTTCACAATAACAACTTTATCTATAGACCCTTCCTCAGGAGTCATATTGACATATTCACCGTGAACATCAAATATGATCACTGGAGCACCTATTGATGATAATCTATCTGCTATAACTGCCACAGCATTGCTCTTACCAGATCCTGTGGCTCCCGTGATCAATAGATGTTTAAACAGTTTATTCGCTTCAACAGCTACATCTATCTCCTGGATCCTTGCTAAAGAGCCTATTCTTATAAGACCTCTCGAAGGGTCAGGTCTTTTATATACATATGATAAAACGTCTAGAGACCCTGAATCAATTATTTGAAGAGGTGTGTTTGGAGGAATAGGATATATAGGTGTTGAAGCCTCTCCCTCAGAAACATCAGCGATCACATATATGCTCATTGGAGAATACTTAGGAGTCTTAAGCTTCTCAGGCTCAACATCTTCTCTGAGAAGACTTAATGTGCTGAGAGGCATGGCAGGCTGATAACCAACGTTTGTCACTACGCCAACAACTCTTCTATTAACCATAGATCTTTTTCTTCTATCTCTGACGAGAAAATCTGCATACACATATGTTCCTATTGGCACAGGAGATTCTGAGATGGCCTCAGCATTTGCTGGAGTAAGAGATTGTGTCACAAAACCTATTATATTCTCCCGACCGCTCACAGCTCAAGCACCTCTCTGCCTGTCTCAAGATTTATGCCATATATGTAAAGCAGCTTCTGAAAATCTTTATAACTTATCTTAGCCATGTGATGAGCTTCTCTAAGAGGCTCTGGATATCCTCCTGGGCTCCAGAACATTATTTTTCTAAAAATCTCTCTCAAAAGATCTGTCTTGTTAGCATAGTCTCCGACTAGACTTATCTGATACATTCCGCCACCTCTTCGAAAGACTGCATAGAAGATAGTGACATGTTTAATGTCCTCATCCTCAAGAATCTTCTCTCTCACATTATATACAACAGGGTCTGAGAAGCCGGGCTCTCTCACGCCTTCTTTAAAAACGTTTTTTCTTCTGAAATATTCATCAATCAAGATCACGTCTGGGACAAGTATATTTATCTTCTTATCTTCATGAGATATATAGGGCATAAGCTTCTGATTATAATATGTTCTAGTCTGAGTCTTTGATATAAATATCAGATTGTTCTCTCTAGACAACTCTTTGATAATACTGATCCTTTTTCTCCAACTCTCTTTAAGAGGCTTATAAAATTCTTGTAGAGAAGACTCATCTTCCTTCTTGAATCTATACGGCAGAAATCCTCTTCCAGACCCGTCCATTAGAATGATGATATCTTCTTCATCTACAAAATCGTTTACACATAGATATGCTTTGTAGCCAAGTTCTATCTCAATATCTTTAGACTTGTGAGACAAGATCTTTTTAAGCTCTCTGATGGGCGGAGAAGGAGATCTAAATCCTTTCTCAGCATCAACACCTGGCACAGCTAGAAAATGAACATCGCCATCGCTATCAGAAACTAGACAGCTTCTAAGATCAGTAGATGACGAATATGGTATTGCAACACCTCTCACGAGATATAAATATGCGAATTTAAAGATCCTTGATGTATAAGAAGAGTCTACTCCTATAGCAACACTGTTCTGAGAAGCATCTTCTCTATGCCACTCAAGCTCTCCATCAAAGTCTATTTCTAAAAATCTGAGCATCAACTCATTTATCTTATTTCTTATCAACTCAACACGTTCTATAATATCAGGTGTTGCCATGATATCCAGATAAATATTTTATTAAAATCTATTTTAGGATATTCATATTCTCTCTACACAGATACCATGTCATGGATCAAGAAGTTCTATGTGATAGTAATACCATTTAAATCTTTATTTTTAAAACATGATAATGATAATAAAACTGTTAGAATAATAATGAGAGCTGGAGATAATATTAGATCATTAATACGTCATATAGTACTTTCTTAGGATCAGCTTGTTAAGATCATTAGTAGACCTAATGTTAATGTGAGAATGCTTATTCCAAACATAGTCTCCGTTCTATATCTTCTTGCTAGACTAAGCAAAGTCTTTATAGTCGCCAGTCCAACTAATGCTGAGACTATAAACATAATCATTATACTGTTCAGAGGTTCTGAAGTTAATACTTCTCTACTTAACATGTAGACAGCGACTAACGCTCCTGAATTGGCGAATACTGATGCTATAAAACTTATCTTCATAGACTCTTCTAAAGAATATCCTAGATATGATAATGTTGTTATTGTGATCCCAGATCTGCTTACTCCAGGAAGAGCCGCCAGACCCTGTGCCAGTCCGAATATCATCATGTCTCTAAGTCTAATATCGTTAAAACCTTTAGATCCTTCTCCTCTAATCTTTTTATATAATAAGGCCTGTGTCAATAGCAATAGTCCTATCACAAGAGTGGGCATCCCAGGATTGAGACCTTCTCCTAATAATTTTTTTGAGACAACATATAGTGGAACCCCGATCAATCCTGTGAACAATGTTGATATTATGATAAATAGAAGAAGTTTTTTATCATAAAATATATTTGAGAGACTTCTCCAAAAGTATGTTGCTGCAGAAGCTACAGTGCCCCCCTGAAGAGCAAGACCGATGCTATATGAGGTTGATAGTGTATAGCCGAATACATATGCTGAGACAAGCATCACAACTGTCTTACTACTTACGGGAAGCCACTCAGCTACTCCCTGTAGAATTCCTAGAACAATATAGCTGATGTCGTTCATCGCAACCTTAGATATCTTTATAAAATAATTTAAAAATATGATATTCTTAAAAGACTACATCTCTCTCCTAAGGATCTCTCCAGATCCTTCTCTCAGAACAATTCTTCCATTTTCAGCAACAATTCTCCCATTTATAATCACGTATTTAATTCCTCTTGGGTATGAATGAGGATTTTCGTATGTTGCTGTATCCTCGATCTTGTAGAAGTCGAAGACCACTAGATCAGCCTTAAAACCAGGTCTTATAAGACCTCTGTCCCATAGTCTTAATTTTCTTGCTGGTAGAGAAGTCATTTTTCTCACAGCCTCTTGAAGACTTAACAGCTTCTTCTCTCTAACATATCTAGCTATTATTCTTGGGAAAGTCCCGTATCTTCTGGGATGAGGTTTTCCAACACCGAACCTTCCCACTGAGCCATCGCTTCCAATAGCAACCAGCGGGCTTGAGATCACTTTATCAACATCTTCTTCATTCATTCCAAACAAGATCATTCCAGTGGCAATTTCGTCATCAATTAATAATCTGACTATCGTCTCAACAGGGTCTAGACCAAGCTTCTCAGCGATTTTATCAATTCTCAGACCCTCAAGATCTTTATGAGAAGGTGAGTATGAGATCATTATGTCGCTCCATGATAAATATCTCTCTTCAAGAAGAGATTCTCCTAGTCTCTCTCTAAGGATCTCTAGAGCACCGGACTGTCTCAATCTCTTAAGAATATCTTCTCTAGATCCTTCTCGAAATTCTCTGGGCAGAAGTGTGACTAATGATGTTGATGATGCAGTATATGGATATGCATCTGCAGACACATCATAGCCTCGTGAAGAATATTCTTTTATAAGTTGGTTAGCCGTATCAACCTTCCCCCAGGCAGGTCTTCCACTAGCTTTTAAATGAGAGATCTCTACAGAGACGCCTGCCTCCACACCTATTCTGATAGCCTCTATAACAGAGTCTATGAGACCTACTCCTTCGTTTCTCATATGAGTTGTATATATGCCATCATATTTTGCGGCTGTCTTCATCAGTTCTATAAGCTCATTTGTGTCTCCAAACATGCTGGGCACATATATAAGGCCTGTGCTCATTCCAAAAGCTCCTTCTCTCAATGATTCTTCTAATAATCTCTTCATCTCCTCAAGCTCTTTCTCAGAAGCTTTTCTATTCTCATATCCTATCACAGCAGATCTTAAAGTCCCATGACCTACTATAGGAGCTATATTTATGACAGGCCTCTTCTCTCTCACAACATCAAGATATTCTCTGAAGCTCTCCCATCTCACTTCTATCTCAGGATAATCTTTTTTAACAATTTTCTCAAACTCTTTTTTATTAAGATCTGTTAGTGGCGCAGGTGACGATCCACAGTTTCCTATTACTAACGTCGTGACACCCTGCAGAACATAATTATCGGCTGTAGGAAGATCTATTATCGAGATGTCGCTATGATTATGAATATCTATGAAACCTGGAGATATGTAAAGACCTTTTGCATCTATGATCATCTCCGCCTTCTCATTTGATAAATCCTTGATTTTTGCTATGACGCCGTCTTTAATTCCTATATCAGATTTGAAAGGAGGAGATCCTGAGCCGTCTACTATTACTCCTCCTCTAATGATTATATCATACATGTTCTCACCTACTCTCTTTTGATCTCTTCAAGATATTTTGATATGATCTCTTGGTATTGGAATAATATTGGTGTTCCGCCAGTATGAATAAATAATATGTTGCTTCCTTTTTTAATAACATTTTTATTCACAAGATCTATTAATCCTGTCATGGCTTTTCCAGTATAGACAGGGTCTAGAAGAATAGTCTCTTTAAATGCCACATCACTGATCACCTTAACAAGATCTTTATTTATAACTCCGTATCCTCCGAAGGTATAATCGTCATACACTATAATCTCGTCTCTAGAGAATCTTATGTCAACATTCAGATATCTGGCTCCTTCAAAAACAAGCTCATAGATCTTCTCAATGAGATAATCAGCTTTTCTCCCAACGCTTATTCCGATAATCTTCGAATCTAATCCTGTAAGGATCTTTCCTAACAAAAGTCCTGCCTGAGTAGCTCCTGTCCCTGTGGCGGCGACAATATAGTCTGGCTTGATGTTCATCTCATAAAGTTGTTGTAAAATCTCAAACATAGCATATGCATAGCCTAGTACTCCAGGAGCCATAGCTCCTCCTCTGCTGATTATATAAGGTCTTCTACCTCTTCTCTCAAGTTCTGAAGCAATCTCTCTCATGATTTTCTCAGCTTCATCAGGATCTTTAGCATCAATAATTTTAGCATCAAATAATCTATCGATCAATAGATTCCCCCTAAGATCTTTAGAGTCTTTAGAGCCTGGAGGCGTCAGGACCAGATATACGTCTCTGCCAGTTTTTCTTGCGAAAGCAGCTGTGAGTCTGGCGTGATTAGAATGATAAGCTCCTGTGGTTATCACTGTGTCAGCATTTTTTCTCAGAACATCTCCGAATATAAACTCTAGTTTACGTATCTTATTTCCTCCCAACGCCAGATCCAAAAGATCATCTCTTTTCACAAAGATCCTTACGCCAAGCTCTTTTCCTAAAACGCTCAACTCATCTATTGGAGTGATCCTTTGAATAACCCTGTAGCGTGGCACATCAAAAAATTTTGAGTAATACAAATCTGTCGCCAGAATAATATGATGTCTTACTTATATTTTAAGATTGTCATAATATATTCTGGCGCCTCTTATGAAGTCGTTGTCTGAAGAAGTTATTGAATACACAATTGATGTATTAAAAGATCTTATCTCTATACCAACTGTTAATCCTCCTGGAGAGAATTATAAAAAGATCTCTGATTATCTTGAGAAAAAGCTTTCAGAACTTGGTATGAAAACTGAGATCATAGAGATACCTGAGGATTATCTTGACAGATACTATCCATATTCGCCTGCTCATAAAGGCTATCCCAGATATATAGTGTATGCACGTATTGGAGAGGGCAGGCCTCTCATACATTTCAATGGTCATTACGATGTTGTTCCTCCAGGAACAGGATGGTCTAAAGATCCTTTTAAACCTTATGTTGAGAACGACAAGTTCTTTGGAAGAGGATCTAGCGATATGAAAGGCGGTATAGCAGCTGTGTTAGGCCTTATCAAGCATTTAGTTGATAACAAAATGATCTCTGGAAAAACTATTGAGACAGTTTTTGTCCCAGATGAAGAAGCTGGCGGAGTAGGAACTAGATATTATGTTGAGAAAAAGATCTCTGTGCCAGACCATGTTATTATCGCCGAGCCGACTTCTCATCGTAGAATAAATATTGGTCACAAAGGCATGGTCAGAGGCGTTGTGAAAGTATATGGTAAACAAGTTCATGGAAGCGTCCCGTGGAAAGGTAGAAATGCTTTTCTAGATGCCGCAAGAATATCATTAAGATTCTATGAAGAGTATCAAAAGATCCTTACAAACAGAGTGACTAAAGCACCCGTGGAAGCTCCAGAGGCTAGACATCCAACTATAAATCTAGGTGGATATGCAGAGTCTACTAGTAGAAAAGATAATATAGTCCCAGGAGAATTTATCTTCAGTTTTGACAGAAGAGTCATCCCAGAAGAGAATATCACAGATGTTGAGAGAGAGATCAAAGATCTTTTCAACAGAATTGCTCAAGAATATAATGCGAAGATTGATGTAAACATCTTAAGCTCAGTTCCTCCATCATTAACATCGTCAGAATCAAAAGTTGTTAAAATCTCAAAAGAATGTGTTAAAGAGGTTCTGAAAATAGATCCTTGGATAGGAATTAGCTATGGAAGAGATGACGGAGTATACTATAGATCTATAGGGGTTGAGACAATAACATACGGGCCTGGAGTAGAAGGCACAGCTCATATGCCTGATGAATACACATCCATCTCTGACATAGAGAAGATTCTTAAAACATATTCATGTATAGTAGAGAGATTAAGATGATCATATCAATTTATTATTTTATACATCATCATTATCATGAGAAATAAATTGTATCACAACAATTTTTTCAGAAAGATCATAATTTTCACTCTCTCAGCATCCATAGTCTCTGGATTTGTCTATAGCGTGATCCCTCCATTTCTCAGACTAATAGGTTTCACAGGATCCTTATACGGGATCTATGGAATGATAAGCGTCTTCACAAGTCTCATAGGAACTTTGACGGGAGGTTTCATAGCTGATTATCTCGGCATCAAAAAACTTTTTTATATAAGCATAATTCTGATCATCTCAGGATTTATATTGATCTCTACAGCTGAGGTAGAAAACATTTTCATAGGAGGAGGTCTCTCAGGACTTGGATCAAGCTTCTCATGGATAGCATTTGTAGTGTTAGCATCAAAAATGTTTCCTGATGAGAAACTAACAGAATCTTTCTCATATATAATGGGCTTCAGCTCCATAGGATCAGGTGTTGGACTATTCATGGGATGGACTCCTGTAGTTTGTAGCCTGTTATTTTCAATAGAATTATTCTCTGTGTATAGATACGGCATATTATTCTCAGCATTTATAATGATGATATTCATCTTCTCGTTAAACATTTTATTTAATGATGATATTCTGATGAAGAAAAACGAAATTTATGCAAAGAAAAAATCTTTAGATAAGAGCCTTCTGATCATATTCATCAAATTATCTCTGATACAATTGATAATAAGTTTTGGGGCAGGCCTCTCTATACAGAATATCGATTATTATTTTGTTCTCAAATATAAGACGTCAAGTGGAGAACTTGGCAGCATCTTAGGTCTTCAGAATATTCTCATGGGACTTCTAATGTTTCTTATGCCATCATTAAGCAGAAGATTCGGAGGTCCTCTCACTGCCTATGTGATCATCTCTTCGCCAAGCATCATACTTATACTTCTCATGACGTTCACAAATAATCTTTTGATAGCCTCCGCCATATATATCGTAAGAACGATCTTGATGAATGTTGCAAATCCTCTCTATGAGGCTTTTCAAATGAGACTTATACCAAGAGATCTTCGTGGAAGAGCAAGTTCTGTCCTTGGAATAGTATGGCAGTTTCCAGCTGGGCTGGGTAGATATGTGGGAGGACATCTGTTAGATATAGATCTTGAGCTTCCTCTACGTCTGACAACAATATTATACACGATAGGTCTTTCAATGCTTGTCCTATTATTTAGAGATGTTGACAGAAGAAGTATCTAGATGATATCTTCAACATCTTTTTATGCTTTCTCTAAGTCTCTCAGCATTCTCCTCAGGATCATAATCATATGTGAAGTTTCCACCACCGATCTCCATTCCAGCGGCATATTTAAGTTTGTTCTCTTCTCTTAATAGACCATAGATCTCTATATGAAGATGATAATACTCGAATACTTTTTTAAGTGGAGATTGATGAAGAACCATTATATATGGAGTAGATTTGCTTGTGAAAAGTTTTTTAAAACCACACAATGTTTTTCTAAGGATCTCCGCGAAAAGATCTATCTCTTCATCATCTAGCTCTGTGAGAAGACCTATATGTCTCTTAGGATATATATGTGCCTCAAAAGGCCAGTGAGAGTAAAATGGCATAAATGAGATCCATCTCTCGTTCTCTGTAAGGATCCTTATTTTATCATTTTTCTCAACCTCGATCAGGTCGCAGAAGAGACATCTCTTATTCTCTCTCCAATATGCTCTGGCACTCATGATCTCTCTCATAACTCTCGAGGGAACTATGGGGAGAACATAGATCTGGCTGTGAGGATGTGTTAATGAGACTCCTATCTCACTTCCTTTGTTTCTAAACCATAGAAAATATTTTGCATATTTCTTAGCAGATTCTTCTCTTATTTTATCAATTATCAATCTAATGATCTTTGCGATATGTTCTTTAGGAAGATCGCTTATATCATCAAGATCATGCTCAGGCGTCTCTATAACAACATAACATTTTCCCACAGCTCTTCTCTTTCTATAGAAATAATGTGGATGAGGCTCTGGAGCATCTTCTCTAAGCATTGGATATCTATTCTCTAGTATAAGAACATCCCATCCATATCCTGTCTCAGGAGCTCCTGGACAAAACGGGCAGAAGTTTTTAGGCTGCCAAGGTCTTCTTCTTCTAGCATCTGAGACCAGAACCCATTCTCTTAACGTAGGATCCCATCTAAGCTCCATAAGATCTTTTTTATCAAAATCTTTCATCTACTCTAACACCTTCATCAATACTCACGATCCATCCTCTGGAAACAAGCTTCTCATCAAGCACTCTCCTAAGGATCTTCTGAGCCTTCTTATGATCATCTGCTAAGGCAATTATAGAGCCTCCCATTCCAGCTCCAGAGATCTTTGCTCCTAGACCTCCTAGATCAATAATTTTTTTGACGACAAGATCTATAGTCGGCAGACTCACATCATATAATCTGCTTAGAAGAGAATGTTGATATGTCATTATGATCCCTAGAAGTCTTAATCTATCTTCAGTCAAAAAGATCTTTTTGTTAAGAAAGATTCTTAGTTCATCAACAAGATAACTCATGTTCTCAAGATCAATTTTCTCTCCACGTAATATTCTCAAGGCGTCTTCAGTAGATCTTTGCATTTTCAATGTGAATAATATTCTGTTTCCATATGGATAAGGCATGTTAATAAGATAATGCTCAATCTTCTCAAGATCTATATCCTCCCACATAGTATCATAATAATGCGCCCCAAGACCTCTCTTAAGATCTTCCGGCAGAACATTTTTTAAAAGCTCTAATGCATAATCAATCTCTCTCTGTCTCTTAGGATGTATATCACCAGTGCTATGTCTAATACCAGTGTCTAAAACTATGAAAACTCCCTCATTAAAGTCTATGTTCTCAACTCTATAGGGAGGTCTTGTCTCTATCTTCACCACTCCTCCAAAGGCTGACGTATATTGATCAAGTCTTCCACATGGTATCCCAAGAACATCATGTTCAGCTATGTAAGCAAGCTCAGCAATCTGATGTATGTCGAGACCTAGTTTAAAAAGCTGATTCAAGCCGTATATGAGAGATACCAACAATGTCCCGCTGCTCCCCAGCCCAGATCCTATCGAGACCTCACTAGATATATAGGCGTAAAAAGGCTGGATCTCGAAATTCTTAAGTCTCAAACTTATCACAGAAGCTCTGATATAGTTTCCGAAAAACTTTTCTCTTAAAATCTCTGTTCTGTCAGGTGAGAATGTGTCTACATATCTCTCACCAAGATCTCTCATATTTCTAGAGATTATCACATTCCTATCAGAACGAGATCTTCCTAAAACAACATATGTTCTCAGATTAATAGCTGCTCCAACAACCGGAAGACCTTTATAATCTTGATGAGTATTTAGAAAATCTATTCTGCCAGGTGCCGAGACTATCAACTCAGGATCTGATGAGAAGAACTCTCTGTATTCTTCAACAAGATCTTTTGTAAAGATCTTTGACATGCTCATTTCTCATCTTCTAAATAAACTAGCTTTACTAAGAGTATTATAGTTTTATAGATAACGAATCTCATAGCTTAATTTATATATCTATTTTTTAAAGAAACATCTAAACTGTATGCATATAAGTATCTTACTCCTAGAGGCATCGTTCGGTCTATTCTCATAATCTCATGCAAATTGTTTATCAAGGTTTTTCATAATCTGGCCATTAATGAGTCTGATGGCTATAATTTTTAATATTTCTTAAAAAATTTTAATGAGATATCTCTAATGGTAGAGGTGTCCATTATGAAAGGATCTTATAAAGATCTTATGGATATTCTAGAGAAACTGGTTAGCCAGCATCCATATATATTGTTAGGCGTTGATCAGAGGGAGAGGATAATATACTATACTAACGAGGGGGGATTCGCCAGCATATGGATTTATGATCAGAAGGAGAATATTAAGAAGAGAATTACTGACTACCCGATACTATGGGCTTCTGACGTCTCCAGAGATCTTAGGAGACTAGTTTTTACTAGAGATGTTGGGAAAGGCAGAGAGCTTCAACATATTGGCGAGATAGATCTTTTGAATGATAAAGTGAAGATCTATGATAATATAGAGCCTATGAGGATCTTTAGTTTCGCAGTTGATGAAGAAAAAATTGTTTTCACAGGAGCGACTATGAAAGACATAGGTCTATATATGATCAAGAGAGACACTGTGGAGAAACTTGCTGTGATGCCAGCTTTTGCATCTGTAAACGATGTTAGAGAAGATCTGATTGTCGGCTCAGGAGTTTTGATGAAGAATCCTAAGTCTTCAGAGCTTTTCATATATAATATCTCGACAAATAATCTAGAGGTTTTGACGCCTAAAGAGGGCAGTGTCAATAGAACTCCTATAATCTTGAGTGATAGAAAAATTCTTTTCCAATCAAATTATCAGGATCCTGACAGGATGAGACTTGTAGAGCTAGATCCAGAGGCTAGATTGTTTAGAGAGAAGATTTTTGATAATAAAGATCTTGAGAGATATGATCCTGTGGAGTATATATTTATGAGAGATTTTAATGATAAGATCCTTGTGATAGGAAAGAGAGAAGGAAGATCCAGAATATTTGTCGACGGCGTCGAGATAAACACTTTGAAAGGAATGATTCTTGGGGCGTTTCTATTTAAAGACAGGATCTATTACACATATACCAACATATACAGACCCGCCAGAGTAATAATATATGAGAACGGAGTTAATAGAGAGGTCGTTGGATCAAGAGTTGATGAAGATCTTGAGAAGAGATTTGGTGATGTAGAGTTCACATACATAAGATCTTTAGATGGTCTCAAGATCCCTGTGTATATAGCTAGAAGCAATATATATGATCAGACGAAGACTGGTGTAGTATATATCCATGGAGGCCCCTGGTCTGAGGTTGCTGACAGTTGGAGCATAATGATAGCATCTCTAGTAGCCATGGGCTTTAACGTTATAGCACCAAACTTCAGAGGGTCGACAGGTTATGGAGAGAGCTTCAGATTGCTTGACATCGGAGATCCTGGCGGAGGAGATCTTCTTGATATAGAGGCTTCTGCAAAATATGCGTTAGAAAACAAACTTGGTGAAAAACTTTTTGTGATGGGATACAGCTACGGAGGATATATGACTCTTTGGACAATGTTCAACAAGCCAGAACTTTTTGAATGTGGCGTCGCTGGTGCGGCAGTAGCTGACTGGGAGGAGATGTATGATCTAAGCGATGCAGTATTCAGATCTTTCATAGACATATTGTTTGACAACAAAAGACATCTTCTTAAAGAGAGGTCTCCGATAACTAAGGCTGAGAATCTTTCGAAGCCTTTATGTATCATTCAGCCTCAGAATGATACTAGAACTCCTCTGAAGCCTGTCATGAAGCTTGCCATGAAGCTTCTAGAGAATGGAAAGAGTTTTGAGATGCATATAATTCCTGACATGGGTCATATAGTAAGCTCTATAGATGATGCTGTGAAAATACTTCTTCCAGCAATGATATTCTTCAGAAGATGTGTTGAGAAAAACAGATAAATTTTTTATATAATTCTGAACCTTATTTTTCTATTCTTAATAATATCATAGACATATTCAAACAGATCTACACATCTGACAGGCTCTCTACATTCTATACGGCCCACAGCTTTTAATAGTCCTCTTATAAATGAGATCTGGATGTTCTGAGTAGACTCTTCTGAAAAATTGATCTTCATGAGAATATTTTCATCTCCGTATACAAGTCCTGACGAGGTCAACACGATCCTGGCCCCCGGCTTCTGTAGAATTGTCACAAGCTCATTTAGAAGTCCCATATATTCTTCTGCAGTGCTGAAGTATATCTCAAAAACTATCTCAAAAGACATTTTCATCCTTTTTAATTTAAGTCTCTCAAGTATATATATGAGGTGATGTGATGAGCTATGTTGAGTATAGACACGTCTTTTATAGACCTCTTCATCCCAGGCCCACGATAGTCATAGGATCTTTATGTCCTGGAGAAAAGATCAATTTTATGCCTGCATCATGGAACATGCCTGTCTCTGAAGAGCCTCCCACTATAGCAGTGTCAGTCTATAGAGAGACTTTCACATATAAATGTCTTGAGTATCATCCTGAGGCAACTATAAATGTGGCGACAATTGATCAGTACCAACTAATTTATGATATAGGAAGTGTGTCGGGAGAAGACGTTGACAAGATATCTAAATATAATATCAAAACTGTGCCGAGCAAACTGATCAAGCCTCCAGGTCTCGAAGGGTCGTTGGCAATCTACGAGACAAAGATAATTAACAAGCTTGATATTGGAGAGACAAGGATCTATGTTTTTGAGGTTCTTCTAGTGAAAGTTTTAGAAGGATTTGTAGACGAGTATGGACCTCTTCTAGATAAAACCAATATTCTTCTTCATGGCGTTGGAAGAGTTTTTTATAAGGTTGATCCTAAGAAGATATTTGCTAAAAAAAGATGATTTTTCAATCCATATATAATCCTGATTAAGATATTAATAGATGACGGTCTTGAGGGATAGATCTTGGAGAGAAAATCTTTGATCAAGGAGAAGGCTTCTTCGTATATAAAAAATAATCTCTCTAGATACATAGATCTTTTGAGAGAGCTTGTCTCAATACCCTCTGTCTCAGCATATGCTAAAGATGAGATGAGAAAATGTTCTGAATATATCTCAGATGTTTTGAGAGAAAAAGGTTTTAAAACAGAGATCGTCAGTGGAGGAGGTCATCCCGCGGTTCTTGCTGAGATAGGGAGAGGATCTAGGACGATCTTGATTTATAATCATTATGATGTTCAGCCCCCAGATCCTTTGGATCAATGGTCTTCAAATCCTTTTCAACTTGATATCAGAGGAGAACATTTTGTTGGAAGAGGAGTAGCTGATAACAAAGGAAATATTGTTGCTAGAATAGCCGCAATAGACTCTATCTATGAACATATTGATGAGCTGGGTCTGAGGATAAAGATGTTTATCGAAGGTGAAGAAGAGATCGGCTCTCCAACTTTAGAGAAGATCGTTGAGATGAGAAGAGAGTGGCTGAAGGCTGATGGAGGCTTCTGGGAGACAGGTTATCTTCGTAGAGATGGAAGGCTAGGGATCTCGTTAGGATTTAAAGGCATGCTTTATATAGAGCTGATCATTAGAGGAGCTTCTAGAGATGTTCATAGCGGGAATGCTCCTCTGATCCCTAATCCTGTCTGGAGAATGGCTAGACTGCTTACATATCTGAAGAGAGAAGACGGATCTATACTTGTCCCAGGCTTCTATGATGATATTGATCAGGATTTTATAAGAGAGTCTGAAGAGATCATTAGAGAACTTGATTATGAAGAGCTTGAGGAGATGAAGAGCGAGCTTGGGCTTAAAGAGTTTGTGAGAGGATTAAAAGGTTTGGAGGCTCTTCGAGAGCTTTACACAAGACCTTCTCTAAACGTCTCAGGATTATACTCTGGATACACAGGCAGAGGCAGCAAGACTATTGTGCCATCAACTGCTGGCGTGAAAATTGATATAAGACCCGTCCCAGGCCAAGATCCTAAGAAGATCTTTGATAAATTAAAGGAGTATCTTGAGAGATTAGGCTTCACAGATATAGAGTATATAATTCACAGCTCTTATCCCGCAGGTTATACAAAGATTAATGAGAAGATCGTGAGAAAATCTGTTGAGGCTGCCAAAGAGGTTTATGAGAAGCCTCCTGTCATAACTCCTCTCTCAGCCGGGTCAGGACCTATCTATCTTTTCACAAATATATTAAGAATACCTATGACCGGAGCTGGAGTAGGTTATTACGGCTCGAGAGCTCATGCTCCAGATGAGAACATAAGGATCAACGATTTCATCAATGGAGTTAGACATGTCGCATACACCTTAATCAACTTCTCTCTAGACTGATTCTTCTAATCAAATGATCTATGTGAAGATCCCTGTTAAAAGTTACTTATCGACTAATTTTTAAACTCTGAAGCAGTTTTAATAACTCGGTTGTGATTGTTATGAGAAGATCTGGAGATCAATTATTTAAACTTCTAAGTCTCATAATAATCTCTCTGATAATACTAGGAATCGGCTCAGCAATGTCGTTTGTAAGTGGTCAGCAACAAATTATAGAGCTTAAGATCGGAATGCCTGATCAGATCGATAATTTCAATCCTCTCATAGGAACTTTTGCTGCTGCAGGTTTTGTAAGAGGATTATTATATGACACGCTTCTATATGTATATACCAACGGCACCTACGGCCCATGGCTTGCTGAGAGCTATTCTATTGATACACAAAATCTGACTATAACATTTAAATTAAGACCTAATCTGAAGTGGCATGATGGATATCCTCTCACCTCAAAAGATGTTGTGTTCACTTTCAATCTGATCTTGAAATCTAATTACTCTGATAAACTTGATAAATGGAACCTTAGAAAATATATAAGTGATGTATATGCATTAGATGATAGAACAGTTGTCTTCAAGCTTTCACAACCTTTTGCACCAGCATTATTCTATGTCTCAGCATTGATACCGATTCTCCCAGAACACATATGGTCTCAGGTTGATCCTACGACGTTTAAGAACATGGATAATCCCATCGGAAGCGGGCCATTCAAATTCTTAAGATACACGCCAGGTGTATCAATAGAGCTGGTTGCAAATCCAGATTTCTTCTTGGGCAAGCCCAAGATTGATAAAATAACAATTATCTTGTACAAGAGTACTGACACACTGATGCTTGCTCTACAGAGAGGCGATATAGATGCTATAACAGCAACTACAGTCGCTCCAGAACTTGTTCCTGTGCTTATCAGAGATCCTAACATAAGAATTGTTATTCTAAACGGCTCTGGAGTTCTCAGATGGATAGGTTTTAACAATGATAAATATCCGTTTAATATCAGAGAGTTCAGAGAAGCAATAGCATATGCTGTTGATAAAAATGCTCTTGTGAACACAGTCATGTTAGGATATGCGTGGCCAGCAACTGATGGATGGATACAGCCTTTATTCGGCATATGGTATGATCCAAACGTCACTTACAGACCTCAGAACTTTACAAAAGCTAATGAGATATTAGATAGTCTAGGCTTTAAACCAGGTCCTGACGGCATAAGAGTGACGCCAAACGGTACAAGACTCAGCTTCACAATACTTACAATATCAGGCGTAACAGAGTTTGAGAGAAGCGCCGAGCTGTTAGCAGGCTGGCTTAAGAAAATTGGTATTGACGCGAAAGTATCAGCTCAGGCTCTTGGCACAGTTGATCAGTTGGAGGGCGTCGGAGATTTCGACATTGGTTTCATGGGGATAGGAATGTCGATAACAACTGATGTAGACTGGTATTTATATGAGAGATTCCACAGCTCACAGGCTCCGCCAATAGGTCAGTATGCTGCTAGAAACTGGGCTAGATATAGAAATCCTGAGATGGACAAGCTTTTAGAGCTTGAGAGAACAACAATGGATCCTGATGCTAGAAGAGAAATTGTATATAAGATCCAGGAGTTGATAGCAAAAGATCTTCCTGTACTCACATTATATGTCAAGTATTCTATGACAGCATATAGAACTGATAGATTTGTCAATTGGAACGAGGCTGAGGGCCCGACGAGCAAGATATCATTATTACAAGTATCTCCTAAAAAACCTGAGATCATAACACAGACACAGGTGGTGACACAGATCACGACACAGACACAGATAATTGGTCAAACAGCTACTCAAGTAGTTGTTCAGACACAGGTGGTGACACAAACGCCGAGTGTTCAGACTGTTGTTCAGACTGTAACAGCACCAGTGTCAACTCCGGCACCATCTATCTCATCAGATGTGTTAATCGCTGTGATTGTCGTGTTGGTAATAATCATCATAGGTCTAGCAGTCTATCTTATGAGAAGAAGATAAATATTTTTTGAATATATTTAACATAATCTGTTTTTTATAAAGAGGGCTTGTATATGAATCCTTATATATATAAAAGGATCATAAGATCTATCGTGGTATTCTTTATAATTCTCATTATAAATTTTATTCTTCCAAGAGCTATGCCTGGAAATCCCGCCTCAATACTTGCTAATCAATATAATCTTCCTGCCTCTACTGTACAAATATTGATAAAAGAGTGGAAGCTTGACGCACCATTATATGAGCAGTTTATAGCATATATAAAAAGTCTTTTCACAGGACAGTGGGGATATAGCTATCAGTATTATCCCAGAACTGTCTACGAGATTGTTATGGAGAGACTTCCATGGACTCTTCTTCTTCAGGGCACGACAACAGTCACAGTAGGTTTGACAGGTATTCTTCTAGGCATATTAGCTGGATGGAGAAGAGGCAAGATCTCTGACACACTTATAACATTGTCAGCTGTGATAGTATATGCTATACCATATTACTGGCTTGCTCTCTTGCTTCAATATTTCTTGGGATACAAGCTGAGGCTATTCCCAATCAGTCAGGCTCTCACGCCGGGGGCTGTATATAATTCATGGCTTGATTATGTAGTTGATGTGTTAAGACATCTTGCTCTGCCTGTTCTCGCAGTCACATTAACAGCCTACGCCTCTTACACGCTTATAACAAGAAATACCATGATAGATCTTTTAGGCGAAGATTTCGTCTTTGTATCAAGAGCTATGGGGCTTCCTGAGAACAAGATCATGAGAATGGTGGCCAGAAACGCTATGTTGCCACCGATCACTATGTTGACTATAAGAGTCGGCTATATAATTGGAGGAGCAGTGATCACTGAGACAATATTCTCATATCCAGGTCTCGGATATCTTATTTATCAATCAATTATATATAAAGATTATCCAGTGTTGAACGCTGCATTCTTCATGTTGTCAGTAACGATCATACTGGCTAATCTAGCCGCGGACTTCATATACATGTTTCTAGATCCGAGGATAAGATATGGAGAGAGGAGATGATCTTTGCCTAAGAAAGAGGACATCATAAAAGCGATAAACATGATCATTATTAAAAATCCTAAAGGTCTCGCTGGAATTTCGATAGTATTATTCTTCGTCTTTATGGCTATTCTTGCACCATATATAGCTCCATATGATCCTTATGCAGTAGTTGGAAAACCTCTTCAGCCGCCCTCACCACAACATTGGCTGGGAACCAATGATATTGGTCAGGATATATGGAGCGAGGTTTTATATGGCTCAAGAACAAGTCTTTTAGTAGGTCTCACAGCACCTTTCATCGCAACTTTAATAGCACTTGTCTTAGGATTGTTGGCAGGCTATAAAGGAGGCGCCATTGATGACCTGATCTCTGGAGCAATAGATATAATGCTTGCGCTGCCCACGCTTCCTCTCATAATTATATTGGCAGCGTATCTAGGTCCTAGTCTTTTTAATATAATTCTTATATTAGCATTCTTCGGATGGGCTGGAGGAGCAAGAGTGTTCAGAGCTCAAGTGATGAGTCTTAGAAGTAGAGAATATGTTGAGGCTGCAAGAGCTTTAGGAGCCAGCGGCATGAGAATAATGTTTATTCATATACTCCCCAGTCTAACACCTATAATATTAGCAGACATTGTCATGGGGGCAACCTCAGCAATACTCACCGAGGCCGGCCTAAGTTTTCTAGGTCTTGGAGATCCTACTGTAAAAAGCTGGGGGCAGATCCTTAGACATGCCGAGGCTTCCTATGCTTTACAACTAGATCTATGGCTATGGATCTTTGTTCCGGGACTGTTTATAGCATTATTAGGAACAGGCTTTGCATTAATAGGATTCGCGATAGAGGAATATGTGAATCCGAGAATAAGACAGAAGATATAAAAATCTGATGTTTAATCCTTAGATCTTTTTAATAAATTTATATCTCTCATAGATCATCTCAATCTTTCCATCTCTCTCATAAAAGACCGCCGGAGTTTTAGCTCCTAAACTAGGTGAATAGAAGACATACTCGTTTTCACCTATCTTCTCAGGGACGAGAGGAATATCCCAGACAACATATTTCCCTCTAAACGTTATATATAGCAGAGGACCTCTTCTCTCAATCTTCACTTTCATAGTCTCTTTATAACTTACATAATCTCCAACAAGCTTCTCATAAACTCTCTCATGAAGAATATAAACAAGCTCTTTCTCAGGATCTCTTCCCAGCATAAGTGCGAGAGCATACTGGCCTATGAATGTTGGTGAGTATCCAGGCGCGTTTGTCAATACTGAAACTCCTATTCTCTCACTAGGTATATATCCTAGGTAAGCATTATATACATGGACAGATCCTCCGTGTCCAACAAGTTTCCTCCCAAAGAAATCTGATATTATTCTCAGACCTAGTCCATAGCCTTCTCCTCTGAAATATCCTCCGGGAGTCTCTATACGGATCTTCTCCATCTCCTCAATACTTTCTCTACTCACAATCTCTTTGCCGCCAGATCTTCCTCTGTTTATCAACATCATTATATATTTAGAGAGGTCTCGAACATTACTTAGAAGACCTCCGTCAGCTGTTATGCCGTAGGGGAATACTGATCTTTTTAAATTGCCGTCACGATCAATCACATATGGAGTTGCAACATTAGGATCTTTATCAACATCATTTTTATAGAAATATGTTCTTCTCATCTCAAGAGGCTCTAAAATTCTTTTTTTAACATACTCCTCGTATTTGACGCCTGACAACTTCTCTATGATCATGCCTAGAAGAACATATCCTTCATTAAGATAATAATATTGTCTACCGGGAGGTGAAACAGCCCATTTATCAGCCTCTCTTAAGAATGATATCATGTCTTCATGAGATGCTATTGGAAGCCATGTAACATTCTCTTCACCAATAAAACTTCTTATATAAGCCTCTGCATATCCTAAGGCTGGTATTCCGCTTGTGTGAGAAAGTAGATGCCATATTCTGATCTTCTCTCCTCCAGGCCTAAGATCTATGGGGATATATTTATCTACATAGTCATCTAGAGAGATCTTTCCTTCCTCAACAAGAGTCATTATTGATAATGCTGTAAATGATTTTGTTATAGAACCTATGCCATATATAGTGTCAGGATCTGCAGGAATAAAATTCTCAAGATCTCTATATCCAAATCCTCTCATATATATGATCTCATCGTCTTTTATCAATGATATTGTGAGACTTGGAAGTTTTGTCTTAGAGATCTTCTCTAATATAAAGCTCTCGAGTTTATAAAGATCTTTCAATATAATCTCCTACAAATATTAACTCAAAAGTTTATATTCTCTTATGAGCGTATTAGAAATGATTAGAATCTTTGGAGACAAAATTTTCGTTGGAGAATTTGATCTTGAGAAGATCGTTGAGAACTATGATACTCCTTTCTATATATATGATCTAGAGGTTGTCGAGAGAAGATTCATAGAACTTACAGAGATGTTGAGAAATTATTATGAGAATAACGGAATCAGTTTTAAAATTCTTTATGCATTAAAAGCTAATTCTAATCCTGATATAGTCAGTCTATTAAGAATCCTTGGATCAGGCTTTGACGCAGCATCTCCGTGGGAGGCTGAGACAGCTATTGAGCTTGGCGCACGTTCTGATGATATTTATATCACAGCTCCAGGTCTCTCTAAGAAAGATCTTATGTATGTAGTTGATAAAAACATTAATATAAATATTGACTCAATGACTCAGCTGAATAGATTGATAGAGCTTGGATATAAAAAGACTATTGGAGTAAGAATAAACCCTGGTTTTGGAGCAGGTTTTCATAGATATGCCACTACAGGAGGAGAATATGTCAAATTCGGCATAAATCTTAATGAGCTGGATGAGATCATCAGATATGCATATAGGAAAGATGTTCCTGTATCAAGAATTCATTCACATATAGGCTCAGGAATAATGGATCCAGACATACATCTCAGAGTTTTAGAGAGGCTTCTTAATATATCGATTAAATATGAAGATATTAATGAGATAGATCTTGGCGGAGGATTCGGGATCTCTTATGATGATGATAGAGACTATCCTTTTGAAGATTTCTTGAAGAAATCTCTTGCGTTAATAAAAAGATCTTTGGGAGATAAAGAGATCAGGATATTAATAGAGCCGGGCAGATATATTGTGGCAAGATCAGGACTTTTAGTAGCTAGAGTAACTGATGTGAAGAAAGCTGGAGACAAAACAATAATATTAATAGACACAGGATTTAATCATTTTATGAGACCAGTTTTATATGGAGCAAGACATAGAGTTCTTGTATTAAGAAAAATAAATTGGGAAAAAAAGATTCGTGCGGATATATATGGTAATCTATGTGAATCAACGGACTTTTTAGGCTTAAACATAGATCTTCCGAAGATAGATGTTGATGACATAATAATCTTCATGGACACAGGAGCATACGGCTATTCAATGGCTTCAACATATAATCTGAGGCCTCTGCCATTAGAGATAATAGTGTATAAAGACAAGATTAAATTGTCTAGAGAAAGATTTCTGCCAAAGATCAAGATAAACATCTGATCAAGTTTTTTATTCATATATAAATATTTTCAGAAAAAATTATGTTTATAATGATATGTTTATATATGGTCTCTATAGTCAAATCATGTTTATATATTCTTTTAATGAAGTATAAATATTTATAAGATTGTTATTACATGATCTAAAACCATAGTTAGAAGTATTATTTCATTTCTTTTCGTATATTCTGAAATAAAACTTATTTGTATAAGCTTATATATTTTTATAAGAAAGTATTATACTTGGTGAATTAATGAGACTTTTGAACCTTGAGAAGTTATTAGTTCCAGTAGGGTTTTTACAGATCTCTCCTGAATTATGTAAAGGCTGTGGGTTCTGTATAGAGTTTTGTCCGAGAAACGTCTTAGAGTTTTCTGAAGATGTTAACTCTAGAGGATATCATTATCCTATAATCAGAAAAGGTATGGAGATGTCATGCTCAGCATGTGGTATGTGCCAAAGGATCTGTCCTGACTATGCTATTTATCTTGAGAAATAGATCCTGATCTTCACGAAGAGACTTATGCCGTAGACTAAATCTTTCTTTTTCTAACTCTTTTTCTATAAGACCTATTCTTAATATAGGCTGGCATATTTAATAGGATAAGGCTCGTTATAAACATGCCTTGTATAGCTATAAAGAACGACGAGTTGTCTCTAGGAGATAAATATATTGATCCATCGTTATAAAATCTTAAATTAAAAATATTATAAGGATCTTTAGAAAGTATATATACTCGATAATTTTTTAAATCAGATATGATATATGTTATCTCTTTTCTCTCGATACCGCATGAACCTATTTCCTTATTTATTATCTCATTTTTCATAGTTAATCCCTCGATAAAAACGTGTCCTGAAAAATCTTTTAGACATCTAATGTTTGTCTCAGATAATTTGTCAACCACTATATATGCTGTGTATAATGATGTCTGTACATAACTATCAAATGAATATCCTCTATATACTGTAGTTGATGATACATCTACTTTAAGAACTCTCGGAACCTCCTCTTGAGCGTTCACAACAGTTGCTATATAAATACTCAGCAATATAGATGTTAACAGCAAAAATGTTGATAGATATATATTTTTCTTTAAACATGATCTGACCATCAACTTTCACCACTCACTATATTTCTTGAAACCTTATATATCTATCGCCTCCTTATATAAAGGGAGCAACATAATTGATTAATCATATTAAGAAGATCATTAGTGAGAATAAGATACTTCTCACAGGAGTATTAATGATACTTCTCTCAATAATAATGATCATGACCTCTTCAATAAGTGAGGTTGTTGAGAAAAAATTTGACATAAAGATCAATATAGACAATGGTTTCACAGATATTTTACAAAACATGTTAAGTATAGAAGAAGTCAGTGAAAGCATAAGTGGTGTGATGAATCTAACAAATAGATGTCCAGGGCCTGTCAATATATCTATATACACGCCTCCCCCGGTGAATATTAGCATCTCTGAAACTCTTGATCCTAATAAAAGCGTTATTATACAAAATGTCTCATTAAACACTTTGATAAGAATATATCCTTTTAAAAATTGTTTTGTAGAGATCAATGGTTTAATAATTTATAGAACATATAGATACGCCTGGCTTAATCTCTTTGCATTTGTGTTTGTCGCTTCAGGATCTATAATGATCTTTCGACATATGATGTATAGCATGAGGAGATTCGAGAAGTCTCAAGAATAGATCTGCTCGATGTCTATCTTCGTCATCTTTTATATATATGTCAAGACATTATTTTTGGTGTATAAGTTGGCTGATAGATACGATCTTGTGGTGATAGGTGGGGGGCCGGGCGGCTATCCTGCTGCTATAAGAGCTTCTCAACTTAATCTCAGAACTCTCTTAGTTGAGGAGAGAGATAGATTAGGAGGCGAATGCACATTATACGGATGTATACCTACTAAAGCTATGCTGAGGTTCTCAAAATATTTCTGGGAGGTTAAGAGAAACATATTTTTCAGAGGAAGAGAATATTTAGATCTTGATTACACAGGCTTTATGAGTAGAGTAGAAGAGATCGTGTCAAAAATATCTTCTGGCATAGATTATCTTTTGAAAAACTATGGAGTAGAAGTTTTGAGAGGAAGAGCTGAGATTATTGATAAAGAGACTGTGAGCATAAACAATGGCGAGAAAATTATTAAGACATCAAACATAATAATTGCCACAGGCTCAGAGCCTTCTTATCCGCCTAATATTGTTGTTGATAAAGAGGTTATTCATGATAACAGAAGTATTTTAAGTCTGAGGAGAATGCCTTCAAACATTATTATAATTGGAGGAGGTTATATAGGGGTCGAGTTTGCCACGATATTCTCTAGAATAGGTTCTCAAGTTTATATTGTTGAGATGATGCCGAATCTTCTTCCAGGCATGGATGTTGATGTCTCGAGAATGATAGAGATCTTTTTGAGAGAACGTGGAGTAAAGATCTTTAAAAACACTATTGTCAAAGAGATTAAGAAAGTAGGTGAAGGAGTGGAGGCGATGTTATCAAATGGATCAAAGGTTTCTGGAGACATTGCTCTTGTGGCGACAGGAAGAAGACCTAACACACGCAACATAGGTCTTGAGAGAGTCGGCGTTTATATTGATGAAAAAGGCTTTATAAAGACTGATAGTCATATGAGGACTAACATAAACAATATATATGCCTCTGGAGATGTGGCTGGCCAGCCTATGCTTGCTCACAAAGCTTTCATACAAGCAGTTGTTGCTGCTGAAAATGTTGCCGGTTTAAATAGTGTATATGAAAAATCTTCTATTCCTCAGGTTGTCTTCTCAGATCCTGATATAGTTCAGGTTGGAATGACAGTTGATGAGGCTAAGAAGAGAGGTTTCAACGCTGTTTCTACAAGAATATTTGGTGGAGGAGTTGCTAGATCAGTTGTTGAAGAATGTGAAAATTGTTTCATAAAAATTGTTTATGATAAAGATAGCGAGAGAGTTCTCGGGATCATTATTATGGCTCCTGAAGCCTCAGAACTTGCTGGAGAAGCATCTCTTATTATAGAGAACGGGCTGAGCATTAAAGATCTGTCTAAAGCTGTTCATCCTCATCCAACAATCTCTGAGTTCTTTAAAGAAATAGTCGATTATATCGAGAGAAGATCTACTCATTACCTGATCAAGAGATGAAAAAATTTATTAGCTTCTTCTCATAGGATTAACAATAGACTGGAGAAGATCATGCCTATAGAGCCTAGATTTATTGTTGACACAATGTTAGGAGATCTAGCTAGATGGCTAAGGATCCTTGGCTACGACACTTTATATAGCAATAAATATGAGGATTGGAAGATTCTTAAGACTTCTGAAAGTGATAAGAGAATTATAGTGACTAGAGATAGAGGTCTTTTTATAAAAGCCAGAAAAAAATCTCTTGATGTAGTCTTGATCGAGGGTGAGGAGATTTATGAGATGTTAAGAGAACTTAAAACTCTTCTAGGAATAAGATTAGAGATTGATCCTGACGACACTAGATGTCCTATATGCAACACCCCTTTGAGAAGAACCACCTCATTAAATGATGTTATAGGAAGAGTCAGTGATAATATTCTTAAAAAATATAAAGAGTTCTGGATCTGTGATAAATGTGGCAAGGTCTATTGGAGAGGTAGACATTGGAGAAGTATTGAGAAAATTCTTGAGAAAGCCAAGGTGGGAAGATGAGGATCTTGATATATTTATATGGAGAGCTGGTCTCAGAGCTGGGCTGGAGCCTTAAAGAGTATGAGATTGACGAAAAGATCAGTTTAAAAGAGTTTTTTAAGAAATATCTGCCTGAAATATATGAGAAGACAATAGATTCTGATGTGATCATAATGACAAAAGGTCTTGTGATCCCTTTGAGAGACATAGACAAGATATTAGTTGAAAAAGATATGGAGATCATAATTCTTCCAATAGTCTCAGGAGGATAAATATCTCTGAGGATAAAAATTGGAGAAGCTTTATCTAGTTATTGCTGAGGCAGCTTTAGAGCTTGTTCCTGAAGAGATATGGAGTGGCAGAGACGTTATTAAATCTGCTATGAGAAGAGGCAAAAAACCTTCAGAGATTCTTCTAGACATATCTCTACACTATAGATCTATGAGAAAATTATCTGAATGGTATAAAAGAGGAAGACCAGATCTTATCCATACAACATTGCTTGTCGCAGGATCCTCAGAAATATGGAGAAAAGGTCTTGTGAAAACTATTATAGAGACTAGACATGGACTTCTCATAATTAAAGAGAAGACTAGGATCGTGAGAAATTATAACAGATTCATAAGTTTAATAGAACAAGTCTTTTTAAAAGGCTCTGCACCTCCTCAATCTTCAGATCCTTTGATCAGGCTTTTGAAAAAAGATCTTTTGGATTACATAGAGAACGATATTAAACCAGACACTGTATTCATATTTCATGAGAGAGGTGAGAGAGGAGATATAAAGAAGATTATAGAGATCATAATAAACTCTGTGAGACCTGTTATTATAGTAGGAGGATTTCAGAGAGGAGATTTCTCAAAAAGATTATTAGAGGCTCCGTATAAAAAGATCTCGATATCAGATGAGATCCTTGATACATGGGCTGTCGTATGTAGAGTATTTTCACAACTTGACATATCTTTATTCTCGTGAAGATTTTAATGTTATTAAAAATATTTTCTCATGGTGTCTTAATGAAAGGTTTTAAAACTCTTGTCTCTGCTGGTGATGCTGTCTCTATTGTTTTGAATAATATTGATATTAATTTAGAGAGCGAATATGTGGGTCTGCAAGATTCTTTGGGGAGACATGTATCTGAAGATATATTTGCTCAATATGATGTGCCTCCTTTTGATCGTAGTGCTGTAGACGGCTTCGCCTTAAGATCTACAGATGTGATTAGTGCTTCATATAATAATCCTGTTGAGCTTAGAGTTGTTGGAAAAATATATGCGGGATCTGACGTAAGAAAGATTCCTAAGTTGAGAGAAGGAGAGGCGGTAAAGATATTTACTGGAGCACCTATTCCTGAAGGTGCAGACGCTGTTGTTATGATAGAACAGGCTCGAGAAGTGGGAGATAAAGTATATATTAATAGGCCTGTGGCACCTCTACAGAATATATCTAGAAGAGGCGAAGATCTTAGGAGAGGAGATCTTATTTTAAGAAGAGGCGACAAGATAAGACCTTGGCACATTGGTATATTAGCTTCTCAAAATATAGTCAAAATACCTGTTTATAGAAAAATAAGAATAGGAGTATTATCAACAGGCTCAGAGCTTGTTGAGCCTGGCGAGGAGATTGATTTTGAAAGTGGAAAAATCATAAACAGCTCTAAGCCTATGTTGATGGCTTTGATAAGAGATGAAGGATGTGAGCCTATTGATCTTGGCACGGCCCCTGATGACATAGATATTATAAGAAATAAGATTCTTGAGAATATTGATAAGGTAGATATGATGATCACGACAGGAGGATCAAGTGTTGGAGAACAAGATCTTGTTGCTGAATCTATAAAAACAATAGATGGACACAAGATATTGTTTCACGGTGTGAGAATAAGACCTGGCAGGCCCGCGGGTCTTGCTATAGTCAGAGAGAAGCCTGTCTTCATGTTTTCAGGCTTTCCAGTTGCGGCTTTAGTAGAGTTTCAGCTTTTTATACATCCTCTGATAAAAAAGATCTATAGAGCAAAAGAAGATCCCAAGCCTCTTGTAAGAGCCAGGCTTACGAGAAGAATAGCTAATCCTCCTAACACAAGATCTTTTGTGAGAGTGAGGGTTTTTGAGAAAGACAATAAATTATATGCAGAGCCTTTGGCAATAACAGGATCAGGAATTTTATCAACATTAGTCAAAGGAAACGGGATCCTTATAATAAACGAGGATCTTGAGGGATATGACGAGGATCAGGAGGTTGAGATAGAACTTATAAATTATATATTTAGAGAACAAGATCTTTAGTAGGCTCGATCCCTATATCATAAAAAACTTTTCTTATCCTCTCATTAATTGTCTCAAATATTTTAGTCAGAAAAATCTTTTCCATGCTATTAATATCTCTGTTATTATTAAGAAGACTTATCTTCATCAGATATCTATAATTATCAGGAGATCTATAGAATTCAAATCTGATCTTCAGAACATATGAATTATTTGTTAAAACATATTGAATAGATGAGAGAGATTCTGGAACAATATAAAGATAGCCTTCAAACAATATGTTGACTCCATCCATTAATCTCACTTTATATCTAACTCCTCTCTTCTTTTTAATCTTGTAAGTCTCTTGACTCGCATGATCAAATAAATTATCAATATTATTAATCAGCTTACTATATAACTCTTTCGGTTTATCAATATAATATTTAGCTATCATTGTCATATATTATCTACCTCTTTAATAGTCTCTATCTCTAATCTCTACTCTGCCTATAAATTTAGTTACAAAAAATATATATACTATACCCATAGAATCATTATTAGATATCTCATCAAGTATCGATTTTTAACGTATAAGGATATCTTATGGCAAGTGATACTTGCTTCTTAAAATCTTTGTAAGGCTTTAAAATGCAACTAAACATTTTCTCGTCTTCATAATAATGCTAATATTTTAATAACAAGCTTTTAAAATATTTCTATGGAATGATGAAGCCTGTGCACTCGGAGGTGTGAAGAGACTTCTCTTCACTGAAAAATCATGTTTTTTATAAAGATGAGATTGTTGAGGGGTTTTATATTGAGCTTAAAGATAATAGCATATGGGCTGTAAAAGGATGTTGTCATAGGAATGATGCTGTCATCGCTATACCGAGATATGTTAAAGGCATAAAACTGAGGAGACTCAAAGAATCATATGAATATATATATAGATATTATAAGGATTATATTGTCTACGAAGAGTTTTTGTGTAGACCTTCTCCCATGATCTTTTTAGATGATATAATAAGAATCATCAGACCTTCTAAAGAACCTTGCAGAAATGTGTCAAAAGATCTTTATGAGAAAGCTAGAGAGCTAATCAGATTATTAGATGAGGAGGGGCTGAACTCTTTTCTTACAGGAAGTCTTCTCTATTGTGCAGCTGATGATTCTAGTGATATTGATATCGTGATATATACTCATGATCATGAGAAAAATTATAGAGATGTGATGGAGAAGCTGATCAATAGGAATATTTTTAACAGATTAGATGATAATGATATAACGAAGATAATATCTAAAGTTGGCGAAGGTTTGGATCATTATTCTCATAAAATGATTTTGAAAAGATCTGTTCATGAGCTTAAGTATAAAAACACTATTGTCTCCATAAGATTCGTAGATTGCTCAGCAGATGTAAAAAAGATCTTGTGCAACAAGCTGAGAGTCTGTGAGAATTATCATGGCGTTCTGAAGATAATAGATGATGAAAAAGGTTTCACAACTCCCTCAATATATCTTGCTGAAGATATGTCATCAAAAGATGTTTATTATGTGTATTCTCATAGAATGAGATTCGCAGATCTTAGGAGTGGAGACAGGATCTTTTATAAAGGATTTGTTGAGAAGACCTGCGAAGGCTTTAACAGAATTAATCTAGACATCGGTGATGTCAGAATAATCATGAACATATAATATCCTTATAGATATAAATAATAGGAATATTATGAAGAATGATCTTGTATCTCTTCTAGGGCTTGTGAGAGAGAATAGATTTAGCTACGCAAGAGCTCTCATTGATCCTGATATGCGCTTCAGCATGTTATCTATAGATGTTGCTGAGGATCTTAGGTGTAGAGAACATGCAGAAGATCTTGGGACTTTTAATGTGAGAATAGATGAGAAAACATATAAAGTATTAGATATTTGTAGAGTTGATAAGGCAGTGTTAAATGGATATGTCATTTCTATATCAACAATTTTTCATATAATAGATCTTAGGAGAGGAGAAGGTCTTTACGAGGCTTTCATTGGAAAAGATCTTTTCATAAGCTGGGGTCTCTACATTGATCCTTATACAGGCGTTGTTAGAAGCAGATTTGGTAGAAGAGAGCTTTTATTCTAATAACATCTAAAGATCTTGTTTAAAACATGATCTGAGCAATATTAGAATGCTTATAATATAAATAATCAATTTCTATTTGGTGAATATTTTTATGCCTTGGGATTTTGAATTCACTAAAGAACAAGAAGATCTTAGAATGGTTATAAGAGAGTTCGCTGAGAAACATATTGCGCCGAGAATCATAGAGTTTGAAGAGAAAAGAATGATCCCTAACGAGATCATTGAGGGACTTGCTAAATTAGATGTCTTTGGAGTAGTTCTTCCAGAGAAATACGGAGGTCTAGGCCTAGATCCTATAACCGCGGGAGTGATATTAGAAGAGATTGTGAGAGCTGATCTCACATTCTCTCTTGCAGTAGCTTATCTAGTTCACACGTCATGGGGTTATATAGCATCAAAATATGGTAGCGAAAAGTTTAATGAAGAGATCATTACTAAAGCTGCTAAAGGAAGACTTTGGATAGGGATCGCAACTACAGAGCCTCAGGCAGGATCTGATGTTGCTGGGATAAAAAGTGAGGCTCGTAAAGAAGGCAGTTATTATATTCTCAACGGCGAGAAGGCTTATATATCAGGCATCAGAGAGGCGAGAGAACAGTTTCCAGATGGAGGAGGTCATCTGACTCTTGTATATACTGATAAGACTAAGAAACATAGAGGAATGACATTCTTCTATGTGCCGATGAGGTCTCCTGGAATAACATATAGACTTGAGAAAGAATTTGGTAGAAAAGGATGGTCTTTCGGAAGTTTTGCAATGGAGAATGTAAAGATCCCTGAGGAGTATAGGATCGGAGAGGAGGGAAGAGGATTCTATATAGCTATGGAAGGTTTTGACCATGCCAGAGCATATATAGCGCTTGCAAATGCTGTAGGAACTAAAAGAGCTCTAGAGATAGTTGCTGAATATATTAAACAGAGAACAGCATTTGGACAGCCCATAGCAAAATTCGAAGGAGTACAGTTTCAACTTGCACAACATTGGGCTGAGGCTGAGGCAGCATATAATCTTGCTTATAAAGCTCTGTGGGCTCTTAAGAAAGAGATGGAGGGGAAAATAAACAGATTTGAAGTCACAAAGATATGTGCAGCCGCAAAATATTTTGCTGTGACAACAGCTAAAAAAGCTCTTGATGACGCAATGAGATGGATGGGAGCATATGCATATACTGAGGAGAATCCAGTTGCATTAGCTCTTAAAGCTGTGAAAAGTTATGACTGGGCTGAGGGAGCTCTTGAGATAATGCTTCTGATAATTGCTAGAGAAGTCTTGGGAAGAGAGTTTATAAAATAATTTTTCTCAGAAAATCTGAGGCGTTATATGATGTCTCTAAACATCATTGTTTTAGTAAAAAGTGTTCCAGATCCTAAGACTCCTCCTACTCTAAAAGTTGATGGCTCTCTAGATCTTAAGAACGTGAAGATTGTTGTAAACCCTATTGATAAATATGCTGTAGAGGCTGCGTTGCAACTTAAAGAGAGATATGGTGGAAAGATCATAGGTTTATCTCTTGGAGATCATGATAACATAGATATATTCAGAGAGATCATTGCTATGGGAGTAGACAGCTTCATTTATATAAAAGATCCTGATTATCAGAGATTCGACACGCTTCAAAAATCATATGTCTTAAGCAGAGCAATAAAAAAGATTGAGAAAGATCTTGGGAGAGTAGACATAGTCTTATGCGGCGTAGAGTCTTCAGATACTAACATGGGCGTTTTAGCTTCTCAAATAGGCGAGTGGCTGGAGATCCCGAGCATCTCTTATGTAGACAAGATCCTTGAGATAAAGAATGGTAGTATCATAGTCAAAAAAATAATTGAAGACGGCTTCATAACATTAAGATCAAGAATGCCTGTAGTTCTCTCAATAGCTGACACAGGTTATGAGCCTAGAATACCTTCTCTGAGAGACACTATAATGGCTAGAAGAAGAGAGATCCCTATATGGAAGACCTCTGATTTAAGTCTTGAATTTAGAGAGACTGTTTTAAAAACTGTTAGATTTAAACAGATAGAGAGTAAAAGACTGGGCAAGATATTTAGAGATGAAGATGTTGATAAAATGATAGATAGATTCTTTGAAGAACTTAAGAGAGACGGAGTAAGTCTTCTCAGGTGAGAGATCTTTGAATAGTAGAGACGTCTATGTATATCTAGATGTTGTAGAAGGGAGAATATCGATAAACTCTCTAAGTCTTATAACAAAAGCGAGAGAACTTGCTAAAATTCTCGGAGGAGGAGTAGGCGCAATAATTGTGGGGAGAGATGTGAAAAAGCTTGTTAAAGATGTTGAGGAATATGATATAGACGTTATTCATATAATAGATCATCCGAAGCTAAAAGATCATGACGTCATATCATATTCAAAAGCTGTCTCCGAGATCTTGAGCAAAACAAGACCTGAGGCTCTTTTGATGATATCAACAGCGCTTGGGAAAGAGATTGCCTCAAGAATAGCTGTCAGATTGAGAACTGCAGTGGCAACTGACTGCATAGATCTTTACATAGATGATTATAAAGATCCTGTGTCAGGAGAGGTTTCTGAGAAAACTATTCACTGCATAAGATATGTTTTCAGAGGAGAGCTGTCAGCTGTAGTAGCATCTCCGAAACAAAAACCTTTCATAGCCACTGTCAGACCAGGGCTTTACCCGGCTCCTCAAAAGATCTTTGGCAGAAAAATAGAGGTTAAAGAGTGGAGCATAGAAGTCTCAGAAGATGATCTTATGAAGACAGAGGTTTTAGAGATACAAAAGATCGAGAGAAAAATAGATCTTTCGAAAGCTAAAGTGATTGTTGCAGGAGGAAGAGGAGCTAAGGCAGAAGGATTTAAACTGATACAAGAGCTCGCCTCATTATTAAAAGGTGAGGTTGGAGCGACAAGACCTGCTGTAGACGCTGGATGGACCACTCCAGATCGTATGATCGGTCTCACAGGACAGACGGTTAAGCCTGACATATATATTGCGGTGGGAATATCAGGAGCTCCTCAACATACTATTGGCATGAGAGACTCTAAGATTATAATAGCTATAAACAAAGATCCAGAGGCTCCTATATTCAAGATCTCTGACTACGGACTTGTAGGAGATCTATTTGTGATCCTTCCGAAGATTATTGAGAGACTGAGACAGCTGAAGTCATAATTTAAATAGAAATATTTTTCAAGAGGATCTTTATGAGCTCATCATTAAAATTTGACGTTGTCATAATAGGAGCAGGCCCTGCGGGATGTAGCACAGGTTATTTACTGGCTAAATCAGGACTTAATGTTCTTATCATAGAGAGAGGGTCTGAGCCTGGGGCTAAACAGCTTTGGGGTGGAAAAGCATATGCACAGCCTCTCAGAGAGGTGTGGCCAGAGCTTGATAGGGAGGCTCCTATTCATAGATGGATTTCTATAGAGAGGTTCAGTCTAGTATCTGGTGAGAGAGTTGTCACATTAGAATACAAACTTGGTAGAAAAGTAGCTTTCACAACATATTTGAGTGAGCTGGTCTCTTGGATGGCTAAAAAAGCTGAGGAGGCTGGTGCAATGATAATTAGTAAGACGAGGGCCGATGAGATCGTGATAAAGAATGGCAGAGTTATTGGAGTGAGAAGCGGCTCTGATGTTGTTGAGGCTGATGTAGTTATTGATGCTGAAGGGATCAACAGGATCCTTCTTGAGAAAATTGGTTTAGCGAGCAAACTCTCTCCCGAACACATAGGACTTGGAGTTAAAGAGGTTCTAAAACTCAACTCTGAGAAGATTAACGAGAGATTCGGTTTAGAAGATGAAGAAGGGGTCTCATGGCTTGTCATAGGTGATGTCACAAAAAACATTCCAGGAGGAGGATTTATATACACTATGAGAGACACAATATCATTAGGCATCGTAGTGAGAGTATCTTCAGCATATGACGCCGTAGAAAGAGGAGAGCTGAATAAACATGTCTCAGAGGTTCTAGAAGACTTCAGAACACACCCCTATTTCTACAGGCTCTGGAGCGATGCAGAAGTGATAGAATATGGAGGCAGACTTGTGATAGAGAATCCTGTTGAGACAATGCCTAAGAAGCTTTATATGCCAGGACTGATAATAGTTGGAGACGCGGCAGGCACTCTTGTAAACACAGGATACACCTTTCGCGGAGTTGATACAGCAGTTTATAGTGGAAAGATCGCGGCGGAGACAATTTTAGAGGCTTTTGGAAAAAAAGATTTTTCAGAAGAGATTTTGAGAAGATATGAGGAAAAGATAAAATCGAGCTATATATATGACGAGATATTAAGACATAAAGGAGTCTCAGATCTTATGAGAGAAAAATTTTTATTCAAAGATCTTCCGAGACTTCTAACAGGAGGTTTTGAGAAGATTCTAGAGGCTGACTATGAAGAGCCTAAGATAATAGATGGCTTCAGAAAAACTATGCGTGAGAATAATATAAGTCTTCTCAGACTATTATCTGTAATGATAAAGCTGGTGAGTAAGTTATGAACAGATCTCCTCCTAAGAAGATGAGAATTGAAGAGCTTATAAGAAGAAACATTTGGGAGGTTGATAAAGAGAGACATATAGAGATCCTTGATGAAAAAAGTCTTCCTAAGAAACAGCTTCTACTTCTATGTCCAATGAGATGTTATGTCGAGGAGGAGGGCAGACTTGTGATGCATTATGAAGAATGTGTAGAATGCGGCTTATGCAGGATCCTCTCAAATCCTAAGAGCCTTAGATGGGATCTTCCTCGAGGAGGCATGGGGATCAGATATAGATATGGATGAGAAATCAGCTTTTCAACTCTCTATATAACACTCCTATTTTGTCTACAGCCTCTTTTATATCATCTATTGATGGTCTGCTGAAGTTAAGTCTTATCACGTCTCTCCCTTTATCATCTGTATAAAATGGTTTGCCGGGGAGAACAGCCACTTTATATTTCTCCATAAGATTTTCTGCAAATAATGTTCCATCAACATTGGGAAGTCTCAACATCAGAAACATTCCTGCAACAGGTTTTGAAAACTCTGCCTCACGAATCTTCTCTTCAATACTTCTGATCATCACGTCTCTCTTTGCTCTATAAACCTCTCTAGACCTCTCTATACTGATTCTATGAACATCTCTCCTCAGAAACTCTATCGCTATATACTGTGATATTGCAGGCGCGCAATAATCAATAGGCTGCTTCTCTGAGACAACATATTTCTTTATAAGATCTGTTGCTACAACCCATCCCACTCTAAAGCCTGTTCCCATGATCTTGCTTAATGTTCCTATGGGTATAACTCTATCCTCTCTATCAAAAGATTTAATAGTCGGCGGAGAAGATCCTTCTAAGACGACATAGTTATAAGCCATATCCTCTATGATCAAAAGATCATATTTAGACGCTATCTCTAATAAATGTCTTCTTTTATCAATACTCATAGTAGCTCCAGAAGGATTCTGACCTGTAGGTATAGTGTATATAAGCTTGATCTTTTTGCCTTCATTCTTTAGTCTTCTAATCTTATCCTCGAGAGTATATGTGTCTATGCCATCTGAATAAACGTCTACACCTACTAGATTCGCCCCTAATTGTTTAAATGCATATAGAGATACAACATAACTAGGGTTCTCAACAACTACTATATCCCCAGGATCAATCAATATTCTTATCAAAAGATCTAGTGCTGCAGTAGATCCGCTAGTTATAATTATATTCTCAGGATAAGCCTCGTATCCATCATATTCTTTAATAAATTTAGAAAGCTCTATCCTAAGATCTTCGACGCCTGTGGTAGGAGTATATAAAACTGATCCAGGGATGTTCTCAATAACATATGATGATATCTCTGCCAAAATTTTTCTTGGAACAACATCTGGATCAGGATCTCCGGCTGCGAGAGATATCACTTTGAAACCTGCTTTAGAAAGCTCAGATATTCTCCCAAGAACTTTCGCAAGTGGAGAGGGCTCTATCCAAGAGATTCTATGTGATAAAAACTTCATATAATCCATGAGATTAACACCATATCAATATAAAATTAAAAAATATAATATGTCATCTCACGATCTTTCTATTGAAAAGCTCACGGATCTTATCTTCTGAATAGCCCAGCTCTTTTAATATCTCTATAGTATGTTCACCTAATACAGGAGGAGAATATTTCGGCGAAGGTCTTCTCTCATCAAATTTTACTGGTAGAAGAATCTGTTTAATCTCTCTCAAATTTTTATGAGACATCGATATTACCAGTCCGCTATTAATGACATGAGGATCTTTGAAAACCTCATCAATCTCATATACAGGAGCTGCAGGAACATCATGTTCTTCTAATTTTTTAAGCCAGTAGTCTCTTGTGTTCTCAAGAAACTTTTTTTCTAAAATTGGTATTAGCTCTGATCTGTTTCTAACTCTATCAGGATTAGTCTTGAACCTAGGATCTTGACAAAGATCTTTTAAATCTAACCCTTCACAAAGATTGTTCCAGAACCTATCGTTAGTCACAGCCACGGCAATCCATTTATTATCAGAACATCTGAATGCTTGATAAGGAACTATAGAAGGATGAGCATGACCATATCTACCAGGTCTTCTACCTGTCATCAAATAGATCATTGGTATATAACTCATTGAGAATATAGATGTATCATATAAAGAAACCTCTATATAGCCGCCTACACCCTCTCTAGATCTTCTCAATAACATTGTTAATATAGCTATGACACTCATCATCCCAGTGAAAACGTCAAATAATGCAAATGATGCTCTCACAGGAGGATCATTCTCACTACCAGTTGTAGTCATGAAACCACTCATAGCCTGAATCAAAAGATCATACGCCGGCTTATCTTTATAGACACTATCAGATCCAAAGCCTCTTATAGCACAATATATTATCTTATCATTAATTTTCCTAAGACTCTCATAATCAACACCAAGTCTCTTAGGAACATCAGGCCTGAAATTCTCAATAACAACATCAGCCTTCTCGACAAGTTTATAAAAAATCTCTTTACCCTCAGAAGTCTTAAGATCTAACGCGATACTTCTTTTACTACGATTAATAGACATAAAATAAACACTCTCACCATCAACAAGAGGAGCCCAGAGTCTCGTCTCATCACCTTCTAAAGGCTCGATCTTGATGACATCAGCACCTAAGTCGCCTAATATCATAGTTGCTATAGGACCTGCCAGTGATTTCGTAAGATCAATTATTTTAATATTTGATAAGAAATTTATATCCACCAATATAATCACCATGATACAATAATCCTCAACAATATAAAAACATGTTAGTAAAAAATATTTATATTAGTGATAAATGATAAAAACAGTTTAGATCATGTATAAATTTTAAAGCTTAAATAGTCTCATAAAAATTCTATATCCGAGGAGATTTCAAATGGCATCAACCAAATTATTATATACAATAATAGTTTTGTTAATAATTGTTATAGCAGGCTTAATAGCATATATATTTGTCTCAACCCCTGCGCCTGTGACAACTACTTATACATTAACTAGTGTTTATCCAACAACTATTTATATAACGCCAGGAGCTGTGACAACACCTAGCCCTATAGTTACTACACCTACGCCTTTGACAACACCTACGACCACATCTCCCGGCATCAAATATAGTGTCGTCATTGCTACAGGCGGCGTGGGAGGAGTCTATTTCTATTATGGTCAAGTTGTTGCTGGAATAATCAATAATTATACTGATATAGAGGCTACGAGTATTCAGACAGCTGCTTCTATAGATAATCTTCTTCTTATCAGAGATAAAACAGATCTTTCGAAAGGCATCATATATTGCGCTACGACATTGCCAGACTCAGCATATCTAGCATATACAGGACAACATACTAAATTCAAAGACAATCCTGCTCCTATAGCAATTTTATGGGTTATGTATCCTAATTATCTTCATATAATTACGACTGAGAAGACAGGCATAAAATCTATATATGATCTTAAGGGTAAGAGAGTTTCTACAGGAGCGCCAGGCTCTGGGACAGAGGTTAATGCTTTAGGAGTTTTACAGCTTGCAGGCATAGATCCTGCAAAAGATTTTGCTAAATGGGAGAGATTAGGTGCTGAAGAGAGTGCCGCAGCTCTTAGAGATGGAACTATAGATGCATACTTCTGGAGCGGTGGTCTGCCTACATCTAGCGTGGTAGATCTTGCTACAGCACTTAAACAGAGAGGAGATAGAATATATCTGATCTCTCTGCCACAAGAGATTATTGATGGATATATAAAGAAGTTCCCAGGAGTGGCTGTCCCAGGTGTTATTCCAAAAGATGTTTACGGTGCCTCTGAAGATGCTAAGACTCTTGCATACTGGAACATGTTTGTATGCCATAAAGATGCTCCTGTAGATGTTGTGTATAAAATAACTAAGGCAGTATTTGAACATCTCGATATACTCCAAAGATCTGTTAAACCTGCTAAAGACACTAATCTGAACACAGCATTATTATATATAAACGGTACAATACCTTATCATGAAGGCGCTCTCAAGTATTATAGAGAAGTTGGGATATTAAAATAACAAGTGATCTATATGTCTAAAAAAAGTATCATATTTTTTTTAATATCTATAATCGCTCTGATCGCAGCATTATATCATGTTTATCTAGTTTTTCATCCGTACACTCCGTTTTATAGATACAGAATATCAATTCTAGATCTGACTCAGGTTATTAGAGCTACAGCAGTATTCTTCATATTATTCGTGGGATATCTAAATGATTTTATTAAAGAATTTGGAGTAGTCAGATACGGTCGTTTAAGAAAAACGATCAGTTATGTAGCTGAGGCGCTTATAATATGGTTCACATTAATATTGATCCAGAGCATTATAACAAGAAGATCTGAGGATCCTTGGCAGACCCCTGTTATTCTGATCATAACGATGCTCATATTATCAACAACTCCTTTACTACCTCAGAGATTTAATAAAATCGCTGTATATTCTAACATAATTATTGCTCTTCTTAATATTCTGCCATGGATTTATCTAGTGGTTTATTATGAAGATCTTATTTATAGAGGGACTAATCCTCTTAACATGGATCTTGCGATGGGATGGATAATAACATTATCATTATTAACCTATGTATTGAGACATATAGGTCCTGAGATGCCTCTGTTAGTAATGCTCTTCATATTTTACGACGTATATGGTTATATGTTCCCTGGATTATGGCGTCATCCAGGGTTTTCACCAGATTTTCTTATAGGAAAAATATATATTGAGACAGAGGCCGCTTTATGGGGGGTGATCACTGATGTCGCTGTGAAATATATAGTATATTTCTTCTTATTAGCAGGACTGTTTTCTACACTAGGCTTTGGAGAGTTTATGGCTAAGACATTTCTCTCATTATTAGGAAATAAACCTGTTAACGTAGGACGTGTAGCTGTTGGCATGGGAATTGGGATGGGCATGATATCTGGCAGCGGCGCTGCTGACACAGCTTTTATCTCAGCAACTTTAAAAGATCTTTTTAGAAAAGCAGGTTATGATGATCTTACGGCTGCAGGATTATGTGCCAATGCAGGAACATTAGCCATAATAACACCTCCCATCTTAGGTTCTGTGGCTTTTATAATGGTTGAGCTTCTTCACATACCATATATATGGGTTATTATAATGGCTACGCCACTAGCAGTTCTATATGCATTATCAATTTTGTTTTACAACGAGTTTCTTATGAGAAGAATAAGAGCCTCTATAAGCCTCGATATTTTACGTGAGAAATACTATAAGTTTCATGTTTTTCTCCCCGCCATATTCATATTAATAATGGTGTTACTGGGATACTCCATACAGCTCTCAGTAGCTCTCGCCATGATATTCACAATTGTTCTGGCAACATTAGATAAAGATATGAGAAGAAACCTAAGAAAGATTCATGAGGGATTCATAAGAGGCTATCTAGATTTCACTAGTATCGGAGCATCTATTGTTGCAGCAAATGTGATCATGAGTATGGTCGTGGTATCAGGTCTTCATCTAAAATTCTCTCTCACAGTATTAAATCTTGTTCAACATAATCTGGCTCTTGCAATAATGTTTGCAACAGCATTCTCAATACTACTAGGCATGGGAGTGCCTCCTACAGCAACATTTGTTTTATCATCAGTACTAGTGGCGCCAGTGATAGAGCAGCTGGCCATTGGCACAGGAATACCTGAGACTGCCGCGAGACTGGCAACATATATGTTTCTATTTTATATGGCTATGTTAGCTGATGTCACACCTCCAGTAGCATTATCAGCATATGCTGCAGGAGGAATATTCGGGACGAATCCTATAACAACAGGTGTTAAGGCAGCGTTAGTTGCTCTACCGAAATACATATATGCTCCTGCAATGGTCTACTCATATCTAGGCACAGGACTTATAATTCTACCAGTTATTTTGACATCATCTTTATCAGATGCCTTGACAATCATAGTCTCGAGATATATAGAGGTTTTGTTAGGCATATTCTTCATATCATCAGCTGTCGGAGGATATTTATTTCGAAGATATAATATTGTTGAGAGAATAGTTTTAACATTTGCTGGAATAGCATTAATTATTCCAGGAGTATACAGCGATATCATAGGTCTGTTAATAGGATCACCAGTTGTGGCAATAAATTATTTCAAGATGAGAAAAGATGTTAATAAAAATAATTAAAATATAAAATATTTATTTAGCAAAGATCATTACACAACCATTTTTTATATACCACTGTAAAATCGGTAGATAAATAATTTTGTGATAGATCTTTATATATAAGCCTGACTCTGTACACATGATAATGTTTTTATCTTTATAACTTTCTATGCTGACATTAAGATCTTTTATAAAACCTGATGAATAATATTCTATAGTCTTCTCATCTGTATAAAAATATTTTCCATAAATATATTCTCCATGTTTCTCAAAGACTAGTATCACTATTTCTCTAGTGACAGAATTGTTAAACTCAAGTATTATTATGACATCATTAGATCCTTTGATCATTATAGTATATGTGTCAAGATCTTTGTTAACATAGATCTCATCCTCATGAGAGACTATGAAAATGATATCGAGTAAAGATGATATCATGATAGATATTAATATCATCATAAAAATCTTCTTCAGCTTTTCAAATCGGTTTTTCATCCTAATATATTATCTTATATCTCAACTATTTTATGGTTGTGGTCTTTATGTCTCGTCTTCATCAGAAGATTAAAAATGGAGAGATATCATTAGGAGCCTGGATCACTATTTCTCATCCTGAGATAGTTGATATATTATCAAACATGTCTTTCGACTGGTTTGTTTTTGATCTTGAGCATGCTCCATTGACTATACATGATCTTGAGATCATGTTGATGGCTTTGAAAGGTAGCGATATAACTCCTCTCGTAAGAGTTCCATGGAACGATCCTGTATATATTAAACAGGTTCTCGACTTAGGCGTTGAAGGAGTAATAATACCGTGGGTAAACACTGTTGATGATGTTAGAAATGCTCTGAGATATGTCAGATATCCTCCTCAGGGGATGAGAGGAGTAGGCCCGAGAAGATGTGTGAAATATGGTTTCTATGATCTAAAGAGATATTATGAGGAGTGGAATAGAGAGGCTATAGTAATTGTTCAGATAGAGACTAGAGAAGCACTTGAAAACATAAGATCTATAGTAGAGATAGAGGGGCTTACAGGAGTATTTGTAGGACCAAACGATCTTTCTGCATCGCTAGGAGTATTCAGAGACTTCAGAAATCCTGTGTTTATAGACGCGTTAAAAAGAATAGTCGAGAACTCAAAATATAAACTAAAGATCATTGGAATAATGACTTACACACCAGAAGATGCGATAGAGAAGATTGATATGGGATTCAACTTTATAGCTCTTGCAAGCGACTATAGATATCTGATTGAGGGAGCGAAAACATTTCTTCAAAAAGTTAATAGAAAAATAGCATAAAACATCTTAGTCTATAATTTTATATTTTTACATAAAGATCTAATTCCTTCTTTCTAAAAGGTCAAGGTATGATTTTCGACAACGTCTTCATATCCAATGTTATTTAAATGTTATTTATATGAAACATATCTTCCTTTAATATTAATCTTATATCCACATCTAGGACATCTATATGTCTCTCCCTCTCTGTCTAGATTAAAATATGTTACTCTATACCATCTTCTTCTCACAAGGATCTTTCCACATTTAGGACATCTTGTTGTCTCATACTCCGGGTCTCCCACGTTTCCTATATAGACATATTCTATACCATTCCTTCTAGCATATTCAGCTATTGAGATAAGCCTCTCTATAGGTGTCGGAGGCTCTCTCCAATAGTTTGCCGGGTAATATCTGTTTATATGAATAGGCGTTTGAGGACCTAAATATTTTAAATGTTGATCTATTATCCACTCTACGCATTCTTTAAAATCATTTGTGTTTGTCACTACGAGATAAACCATCTCAACGTGACCATTATTATCAAGTATATATCTCGCGTTTCTAAATATGATCTCATGGTCTATAGATGCAATGGCTCTACGCATCTTAGGACATCCTTTTATATCAATACTCCATCCATCAGCGCCTGTCTCAATAAGTTTTTTAAGAGAGCTCAAGGTGTAATATCCATTTGTAGTCAATGAGACGTAGAGACCATGTCTTCTTCCCAGCTCGAAAAGATCTAGCATATAATCATATAATGTTGCAGGCTCGTTAAAACTTGCGTTAAGACCTTCATCACCGTTTATAACAGCTTCTCTAACAAGATCTTCTGGAGAAATTCTTTTAGAGTCTATAGGAGGATCTGAGAAACTTAAGAAATGATTCTGACACCACGGACAATAAAAATTACAGCCGTATCCAGAGAATGTCAATGCTGTGCTATTAGGCCAATAATGAAAGAAAGGCTTGATCTCTATAGGTCTGCTCTCGACAGCACTGACAACTCCATAGCCTATATGAACAAGTTCCCCATTAATATTCATATAATTTCTACAAACCCCTCTAGAACCTGGATTTAAAACACATCTTCTCTCACAGATCATACATCTAATTCTTTTATCCTTCAGCTCTTCATAAAGATCTTTTGAAGACCTTTTGTAGATATTTTTAATAGTTTTTGACATATCTAATATAATAAATCTTTTTAAACAAATATTTTCTTAAGATCTTTAGAAAAGATCTTTGAGACAGATCCTTTCTCTAGAAATAGTTATGAAGCCTTTAAACAAAAAGATCTTTGTTAAAAACATGGATTGAAACATATAACTTTTTAATAATAATTTTATTAACATGGGTCTGAAAAACAATTGACTAGAGAGATATTGCTCTTTGATAGTTTTGATGAGACTATTGATAAACTGATAGATATACTGACTGAGAATGGATATACTGTTCATGTTCTCACACTGCCTTATCGAGCAGATCATTTTACTGACAGACCTGTGTATATTCATGTTGTAGAGCAATCAGATCTTGAGGAGATCTCGGAGGATGCAGATGTATCAGATTTTTTGAGAGACATAGATTTTTATAATATCGAAATAGTCTTGCTCTTATCTCATAACGAGGATCTTAATCTGAAGCTTGCCAGGATCATCAAAAAGAGCGGCGTGCCCAGGGTGATCATTGTTGTGAGAAGTGATGAAAAAAGAGTTGAGGCAGAGAAAGAGAATATTCAGACAATCAATCTATCTCATTGTGTTCTTGGAAGGATCCAGAGGATTTTATCATTAAAATTTGTTAGACTGACACCTATAAGAGGAGAGATCTTTATGTTAGAATCTCTCGTGACAGGAGACATGAAGATCATCGGAGAGAAAATAGGAGATCTTGAGGACAAATATAATATTGGAATAACATTGTTAAGAGGTGTTGACGAGATCCGAAACTCTGAGGATGAGATTATTCAGGAGGGAGATTATCTGATAGCTATTGGACGTAGAGAGAGCCTTATGGAGCTGATCAAGTGAATTGCTTAGAAAAGACTGGCTTCGTAGAGAGCTTGACACATTTGATATATACTCTCTAGTTCATCATGATTCACAGTCTACATATTATCTTATGATAGGCTTCATAGCATTATATGCCGCAAAATATTCTTTCTTGATTTCAATATACGCCGTCTTAATAATGATCATAATAGCATTAGTATATGGTGAGATGGGCTCTCACTTCCCAGTCTCAGGAGGATCATATGTTTATGTGAACTACTCATTAGGAAAATTAATTGCGTTTATATCTGTATGGCTTTTAGCGCTTGATCAGATAATAATGATCGCATACGGGACATTAGACGCATCTAATTATCTTCTAACAATGATTTCTCACATATATAGTCTCCACATAGATCATAAATATTTAATTGTTATAGCATTAATAATATCTATTATATTATATATACTGACTCTAATCGGCATAAGAGAGTCTGCTAATGTTGCTAAGATAATAGCGGTCATCGACATAATATCCATAGGGATCCTTATAATAGGATTTAACATGATCCTTTTGTTGTTAAAAGGTGGTTTCTCTACACCACCATCTTTCAAATGGGACAGAATAGATCCTGTGGACATGTTGATAGCACTTGCTCTTGCCTCAAGAGGATTCACAGGTGTTGACAGCATAGGACAGCTTGCTGGAGAAGCTAAAAAACCTCTCACTCAGATCCCTAGAGCAACTTTTCTACTGATATCTATAGGATCTTTCTTCAGTATATCTCTCATGATACTTCTCATGAACATGGTCTCATACAATGATCTTACTACAGATCCTTCGTTAGCAATATATCTAATAGCCTCAGAGACGCCCTACATAACATCTATAACAGTTGTTTTAAGCACCATAAATATTTTCATGATAATGATAATGGCTTCATTAACAGGCTATGTCTCATTCTCAAGACTATTATATATACTTTCACAATACAAGACATTGCCATCTTATCTAGGCTCTATACACAGGATTTTCAGAACTCCTCATATAGCATTGACAACAGCTTTCATAATCTCTCTCCCTCTAATATTAATTGGAGAGATAAGCGTCTTGCTCGAGGTTTATGCAATAGGTTCTTTAATAAATTATCTCATGGTATCAATTTCTCTGGCTCTATTATCTCGAAGAGGAAGTCTCTACGGAGGATTTTCTACTCTGAGGATTAAAGGGATCCCGATAACATCTGTTATAGGAGTTCCGACCCTCTCAACAGCTCTTATAATAGTGATCTTGGTGAAATACTTTTTCATGTGGGTCATAGGTCTATGGCTGATAGCAGGACTACTCTTATATTATCTTCAAAAACTTTATTTGAAAAGATCTTTATAACTGCTGAAGGATCATACTATATATCTTGTCTAACAAAACATATCTTATGTCTTCTTCTCTCCTAGGATCTCTTATGATCCCTCTGATAACAATTTTTATATTACTCTCTCCAGTCGTCTCGATACCTAGTCTAACATTTTCTATACCTAATTCTTCGGCTGATCTTAATATATAATCTCTTAAAGTCTTTAAATTGATGCTCGTCTTCATAGGAATTATCACTGGTATAATAAGTTCGTGGCCTTCTTCAACTCTGAATTTTTTAAAACTTGAGTGAAGAAGTTTTGTATATGGTATATAAACAAGATCTCTATGAGGATCTCTTATAATAATTGATGTAGGCTCTATAGCAACTATGTGACCTCTGAAGCCGTCGATCTCTATGTAATCTCCTATCTTAAGATCATATATTCCTGGAGTGAAGAGGCCGCTCACATATTCCTCAATGGCATGTCTAGATCCTATGAGAAATATTATTATTCCTATGACAAAAACTGTGAAGATGCTAACGAAGATCTCATGATAACCAGCTAAGATCCCTATCACTCCTAAGACTATTGATACAAGAAATATTGCTCCAAACAGCTCTAACGCAGAGATCAGTGGTTTGGCGACTCGTCTAGACAACATTCTGAAGAGAATTCTATGTAGAGATATATATAGAAAGATTGTCACTATGATCACAACTGCTATAACTATTATATTTATTATCAAAGAGCTTAAAGACTGATCCATAATAATCTTCTACCAAAAATATTTTTCAATAAAAACATATAAATCATAATCTATTTTAGCTTTTAAACATTTCTCCTATATGATAAAAATGAGAGACATAAAATCAAAAGTTGTTGAAGAGGTTAATAAAAGAAGAGATGAGCTGATCGAGGAGGTTAGAAAACTTCTTAAGATGCCCAGCATCTCAGGAAGTGGAGAAGGCATTAAAGAGACAGCCTCATATCTTAAAGAATGGATCTCTGAGAGAATCGGTGCAAAAACCATTTTATTAACATATGGAGGACATCCGATCGTATATGGAAGACTTGATGTAGGTGCTGAGAAAACTGTCATATTATATAACATGTATGATGTTCAGCCTGTTGAGCCTCTAGAGCTTTGGGAGGCTCCTCCCTTCGAGGCTAGAATTGTTGGTGACAAGATTATTGCTAGAGGAGCTTATAACACGAAAGGAGCTCTCATGAGCTCTCTTCTCGGCGTAGAGATCTTGTCGAGAATCGATAGAATACCAGTGAATCTAGTTTTTGTATTAGAAGGTGAGGAGGAGCTTGGAAGTCCTTCAATGCCTAAATTTGTTGAAGACAAATTTGACGAGTTGAAAAAAGCTGATCTAGTTTATTTCGCCTTTCCATCAGAGAGGGTCAGAGGAAAACCTACTATAGTTCTCGGAAACAAAGGGATAGTATTTATAGAGCTGAGAACCAGAGTGTCAAAATATGATGTCCACAGTAGCTTCAGCAGAGGTCTTTATAATCCTGCCGCTGTGCTGGCTAAGATAGCTTCTCATCTAATAGATCCTTTGGAAGGCCCTAGAATACCATGGCTTGAGGAGAAGGCTGTGGGACCTACCGAAGAAGATCTTAAGTATCTTAAAGATATTGAAGAGGCTTCACCAGCTGAAGAGCTACTGAGTTTATATGGAGTTTTTAAGCCTAGACTCAGAGGGAGAGACTGGTATATAGCGGTCTATTTCAAGCCCACAGTCAATATAGACGGCTTCTCATCAGGATACACAGGGCCTGGCACAAAAACAATCACTCCTGCAGAAGCTGTGATGAGACTTGACTTTAGACTTGTTCCTAATATAGAGCCTGAAGACGTGATCAAAGGTCTTCAAGATCTTATCAAAAGACTTGGTCTATCAGATCTTGTGGAGATAGATATTAAAGATTCTTATACTTGGAGTAAGACAGATCCTAAGTCTCCCTACGTAGAAGCTGCTAAAAAAACATATGAAGACATGAACATGAGATCTTATGTGATACCTATTCTCCCAGGCTCAGCACCAAGCTATTTATTCACAAGAAAACTAGGGATCCCAATGATCTCAACGGGGCCCGGCCACGGAGGAAGAGCTCATGCGCCTAACGAATATATAACTATAGACACTATACCTGGAATAACAAGTTTCACAGCATTATATCTACTAGAGATCGCATCTACAAAAATATGATAAAGATTATGAGAATAAACCTAATGTTTTAAGCATGCTCCCCACGATCGATATGATCTCTCGTGAAGAATATTTTCTTCGGATCAATATATAATATTGTTTTTTCATATACTCATCTAAATACTTCTCAACATATCTAATATTTCTAACAATATTTTTCATAATCTCATCTTTTTTAACATTGTATTTTTCTAATAAAACATCTATATGTCTGGCAACCTCGTTAAGATCACAATATCTCAGATACCTAAGATCTAAAATAGTTTTTATAATATCATGAGCCGCAAGATCTATTTTATCACCATAGTCTTTTCCCAGCTTCTCTATTATTTTAGAAGCCATCTGATACTCAATAACAGTAATATTGATCTTTTCTCTCCCAAATTCAAAAGGTAGCTCTATCTCATAAGATTTATAAGGCATATCTTTTTTAAAAGATATCTCGAATCTTATGTAATCAATTTTTGCATCTCTGATCTTAAGAACTTCTTCAAATATTTTTCTAAGTCTTCTAATCAGATTAAAAGACATATTTATATTTGCAACACTTCTAACATATCTATAGAACTCGAGACCGCTCCATCTCATTAACACAGGCATTCTGAGAGACAATATGTCAGGGAAATAATCTTTCTCAATATCATACTCAGCCTGATACAGATCTAGATATCTTCTCTCATCAACTGGAAGTCTGACTTTATATCTTTCAGACAAGGCTGCGTTAAACACTACTATCTCTTCTAAAAGCTCTCTTTTATTTGATACATTAAGATTCCAATTCGCATCAAGATCATATGTAAATCGTGGAGCCTCATCTTTTGATGATATAAACAGATAATTTAAAACAGATCCTCCTCCAAAAGAGATTTTTTCTTTAAAAAATTCTGTAAGCTCTTTTAATATAAAAATTATGTAATAAACTCTCTCCAAGCTCTGGATCAGAGTTTGTCTCTCGTCATCAGAAAGAACTTGTATGTTGTCACTGATCCTTTCAGCCTCTTTCTCAAGAATCTTTATGTCTGGAACGATTCTCATGATCTCTTTTTTAAACTCTGTCAGAAAACTCTTTTTGTCATCAGACTTTTTTCTCATATGTTTCTAGCCTCTATGATCCTGTTATCTAACAGGTATGGGATCATAACTGTCAGATTTCTTATATACTTCTTATCCACTATCCTCGGCACGAATAGTTTCGTAGGTATCTTATTGCCGACTAAAGTTTTGTAATATGTTAATGCTGTGGCAATTCTTCTTCTCCCTTCTGCCGAGGATCTTTCTATGATCTCATCTAGATCCATAAGATCATAATTTAATAAAATATCTGGTATATACTCCTCCCAAGACTCATCATATGATATTAAATCAGCATATCCTTGCTCTGGATCTGCTTTTGAAACATAATTATCCCAGTCGAATCTATATTTTCTCCCACGAAGAGTAGTATAAATAGTGACACACAAATCACATCTAATATTGATCTTTCCACGCAGTCTTTTATCAATGACAACTAAAGTCTTTCTAAGACCAAACCATCTCTGAAACATGGGAGTGAAAATATAATACATTGTGTCAGGTAGAGATCTTTTTAAAAAATCTATTTTATCATCACCAGATCTAGGGATCATGTCAATAATCATGTTAACAAGCTCTGAACCTTTATCACTCATCACATATCCTTTTCCTACTCTTAATATCATTTTTGAATCCTCAAGTAATCTAAAGAATCTATATACGAAAGATAGATTAACTCTATATATTCTAGATATAGATCTAGGTGTCACTGGAAGACCTATATAACGACTTTTTGCAAGAGCCATCATAACAGCAGCTTTATATTTTGCACCGAAAAACTCCTCAATAAGCATATATACATCCTATAATATGTTATAGATACTTAAATTATAAAAGTGATTATATATAGAATATCATTTTCATATGGAAGATCCTTGAAATATCATGTTGATACATATGATCATATGATTAAGATCATAAATGAAGAAAGATCTCTTCAGCCAGTTCTTATACAGCTGAGAAATAATAATTAAAAAGTTGTTGTGAAACATTTTTCTAACTTCTTCTTCCAATAGGAAATATTAGTGCAGGTATCTCTTCTTCACAGTCTATCTCAAGTAGTTTGCAAAGCTCTTTATCATAAAATGCTCCTACGGCAACTGTGGCCAGTCCTAGAGCTTCTGCAACTAGATATATGTTTTGTCCTGCGAATCCTGTGTCTAAAAGTGCATATTTATATGCTCTGAGACCATATTTAGAAGCCGTTCTTCGATATACTATAGTTAGTATGATATTTGCCGAAGCCTCTGAAACATGCTCCTGATCTAATGCTATTTCCCCAAGAATCTTTCCATAATCACCTTCTTTAAGTCTCTCCAAGACATGTTCACCAGGGTTATAATGATATATTCCTTGAGAAAGATCTTTAATATTTAACGCGACCAGATAAGCCTCGACAGGCTGAAGAGCTCCTGCGCTAGGATAAACTCTCTTAGGTCCTCCCCACCATGTTCTTCCAGTTATTCCCACGGTATAATATAATAATGTTGAGATCTCATCTAGAGTAAGAGGTTTTCTGGAATATCTTCTTCTACTTCTTCTAGACCTGATCACTTCAAAAAGATCTGTTCCAGCCTTCTCTAAAGGCTTTGGAAGAGAGATCCTAGGATTATTAGGATAACTCTTGTAATATCCATCTGAAGTATAAAAAAGATCTGTGCCATAATAATCTGGAGATAACATAGAGATATAATGATAGATCATTGCAAGATCTTTTTTCTCATAAGATCTTTTCACGCCTTCATAGAAGAATCTTCTCAGATCATCTGATGAATCCTCTAAAATCTTCTTAAGAAGATCAAAAGTCTTCTCAATATTCAAAATGTCATCCCTAATGAATATTTTATGATAAAATAGATAAACAGAGATCATATGAAATCATATTATTATCAAGGTAGATTTATTTGGAGACAACATGGATGTGATTATTGTAGGAGGAGGAGTATACGGTCTATTTATAGCATATCACCTTGTTAATGAAGGTCTTAAAGTGACGCTTATAGATCATAATGAGCCTGGCGCATGGTCTAAAGCAGCTGTAGGGATCCTTGAATACAACATGTTTAGTGCTAATATGATCAACTCTATGAGTTATATGATGAGATATATAAAAATGTTGAGAAATGGCGAGACTGAGCTTAGATATATCAACACGGGATGGCTTCGTATATATCTGAGGAGTATGATTAGGAGACGCGACATATTTGATAAAGCTATTAATGCTGTGAAAAATATAAACAACTACTCTAGAAAAATCTATCGTGCATTTGCTGAGGAGAAAAATGATTTTGAATATTCTGAAGAGCCTTTATATGAGATTGCTAAAGATATTGAGAAGATTGTTAAAGAGGCTAAAAAAGATCCTTTGAATCCTAAGTATGAGATTGTAGAGATCATGGGTAGACAAGCTGTTGCTTATCATGATGTGGCCAAGCTCTCAACAGATCTTTTTATAAAAAGATTGTTGAAAGATCTTGAGAAAAAGATCTTTTTTATAAAAGCATTTGTATGGGATGTTCATAAAGATGCTGTTTATCTCGACAACGGAGAGATATTGAGAGGAGAAAAGATCATAGTCTCCGCAGGCTACTGGGCTTCTACGCTAGAGATCCCTATAGCACCTTTCAAAGGATATGGTTTAAGAATAAGATCATCTTTTAAACTTAGAAACATGATCTATTCAGATGAGAATGGGATATTCATGGCTCCATTCAGCAGATGGATAAAAATTTCCTCAAGATTCGATCCTGATTCAGGCGTTGAGACAAGACCTTTAAGAGATATCATAAGAAGATCCAGAGAGATCCTTGGGGATTTAGAGATTATAGACATATCAATAGGCTACAGACCATGTACTCCAGACGGCCTACCAATAATAGACAGAATAAATGAGAAGATATACGTCTCAACCGGAGGATGCAGACTTGGATGGACACAAGCTCCTGGAGCAGCAAAAATCACGAGCGACCTAGTCTTAGAAAGAATAAGAGAGACACCTTTTAAATTAAACAGATTCATCCAAAGATCTACGTATAAATGAGCGTGAATAGATCTATATAGCTAAATAACATTAAAAAGGATCCTTCATCTCTTCTCCTGTCTCTTCTCCTCCTTCTTCTCAGCATATTTCTTTATCGTCAATGCTCTCACTATAGTAGCATATATATGAAGTTTCCAAGCCTCAGGATATTCGCCATATTCTTTAACAACTTTTCTAGCAAGCTCAAGAAACTCATCGGCTTCATCCAATGTAAGCTCCCATCTCTCACTTTTATCAAGATATTCTCTAAGTTTCTCCCACTCTTCTTTAGCAAGAGGATTGGCAAGAGCAAGTCTCATAACTCTACGAGCCTCTCTAACAAGGATCTCAGCAGTATCACTTTTCATAACTCCCTCTCTACTTAAAAACTCTATAAAAAACTCTTGATAAAAAGTGAAAGCATTGCCAAGCCTCTCGATCTTTCTCAAGATCCTATTCTCAAACTCATCAAATTTTTTATCAATCTCTCTAAACCGCTGATCAATAGCGTTAAACTTGCCCTCAATCTCACCAAACTTTTTGCCGAGCCAATAAACCGCGCTGATCATTGTAGCAAAAGCGCCTAAGCCTCCCACAGCAGCTAACAAACTTAATATATCAACCAAAACATTATACACCACAATTATATCTCTCATATAATATATAAATACATCAGACAGAAACAGATCTAGACAAACAAAATCTAGAATTAAAAAGGCTTTATCCTGCAAATTATATAATGATGACCCGCAAATTTATGGGTCAAAGAAAAATATTAAGATCTAATAAGTTCTTAAGATTTTTCATAAATATTAGATACATATATTAACACGAGCTACATGTGTAGAAGCATTAAAAATGGATATAGGATCCTTTATAACCTTTCTATTTCCTTAAGATCTTTTTCCTCCGCTATGTAAGGTTTCACATATTTTTTCTTCATATAATTGATAAATTCCAGCAGAGATATACCAGCTAATTCAGCAGCTAGTCCAAGAGATATCAAACCTTTAAGATAAATACTCATTGCAAGCGATCTTCTTTTTCTTAAAATCCTTTTTAGAACAACAGGCTTCATATGATCGCCGTACATTATATATGTATATAATAATAGCTCGTCCACACCCATTTTGCTAATGAAATCAGCGATTTTGGTTAAAATTATTTTTTCATTATCATCAAGCTTATCCCAGGCGCTGATCGCTCTTGTCAGGCCTTTCTTGGTTAGTCTAAGAACTCTGTCTCCGCTAAGATCTTTATTAGATATTAACTGTCTAACAACTTTATCAATCGCATCTTCCCAAAGGTTTGTTTCTAAGTATTTGATAGGCTTCTTTATGTATTTAGATGCTATGAAAACACCTTTTTGAATATGTATCTTATTTAAGCCAACATTTCTGCCTGCATAAAGAAATGCTAAAACTGTCTCATAAGGATCTAATGTTTCACTCTTGATCATTGAGTTATCACACAGATCCTCACAGTAATATTTTTGATAAAGCTTATAAATTAGAACAATCACTAAGAGAAAAAATCCCTTTTAGATACATATGATAAAAACGATCTTCGTAAGATCTAGGTCTGAAAAGGAGTGATCATATTATTTAAAGATCATAATCTTCTACTAACAAAGTTTTTCCTAAGATCTCTTCTAACAAACTCTTTTTCTTTTCGGCTTTTTCCATGTTTAATTCGCATAGCTCGTCTTCTCCTTCGCATTCTACTTTTAGTATGAGTTTGTTGCGTCTTCTATAGATTTTTAGTCTTTTGATTGATTGGTCTAGTCCGTAGTCTAGTCCGTCTGCGATTCTTATGATCCCTATGGCTGTCTTTGTCTCTTTATCAATATCTTCTGGCAAAGGATCTTTGCTACCATGTGATCTTGCTATTAATGCTGTTTTCTCTCCAATTGAACATTCACAGGCTTCGTCAAGCTCTTCTTTATGTTCTTCTATGATTTTTTGAGAGTATACTCTATGCATATCAGCAGGATCTTCATATGATAATCTGCATATTCCTACGTCATGTAGTATAGACGCTGTATATAATGCTCTCTCAGTCTCGGGGCTTAGTTTTGTTATCTTTTTCTTCTCAAGCTCATCTACTAGCTCTATTGAGAGCTCTAAAACTTTTGATGCATGTCCTACTCCTCTGCCGAAATCCTCGCATCTTTTTCCGCTGGACAAAGCTATGGATCTTCCTATCTCAATTGTTTTTGATAATAGCTTCTGTGGAACGCTTTTTAGAAGTCTATCATATAGTCTAAGGATCCTGTGTTGCTCCTCAGTCTCTACAAAGCCAGGATCAATCTTTCTAGCTTTTTTAAGAGCCTTTTTATAATTAAGACTCTGAGAAGTCATTAGATAAGCGACAGCTATAGTTCCGCTTCTCCCTCTCCCGCCAAAACAATGAGTCAGAACAGGTTTCTCACAACTCTCTATTTCTTTAACAATCTCATAGAGACTTATCAGATCAGGAGCATCAAAATCTTTAACAGGTTTATGAATAACCTTGACGCCTCTCTCAATAAGTTCATCAGGATCATATCTAAGCTCATGATCTTCAGCCAATATGACTACACATCTGAATAATGATGATATAATTTCAATCTCTTCCTCCCTGGGCATTCTATAGACTGCAAGAACATCTGGGACAACCCATTTAAACTGAGACATCATGATCATTCCACCTCTAAAATTTTTATACATGAAATAAATTGAAAAACAAATATAATGTCTAAGAACATTTATATTGACAATATATGAGAAAAAGATTTGGAAAATTCAGAAGAATATCACAGACAGGGACAGAGACTACTATAAAAAGAAGATTTGGAAAATTTAAGAGTGAGAGCCGTGGGAGTTAGACTGACCTCCTCGCCCGCCCTCAGGTCATCATTAATCGTCATCCCTTTCAGGCGGATCATTGGTTCCCCTCATCTATTCGGGTTTACATCTGTCATCTGAGGGGCAGTCGGGGTGGCCAGAGATCCCCCAATTAAAATAAAACGATAAAAACTTATAAACTTTTCTGTCCATCCCCGCCCTAAAGGACGAGGCTTTCGGTTGTAAGAGGCGTATGCTATGTCTATATCGATCATGCTGATCATAAGATCTCTTAATATCTCCAAGGTTTCGATTAATGAAGAAATCTCGATCCTTAGATAATAGATCTCTTCTTTATTAATAAGATCCTTATCTAGTATATGTATTGAGTTCTCTAGTTTTATGACAAGATCTCTGAGTCGTATAAGATCTTTATTAATTTTTATAATGGATCTTTTCATGCTAAAGATCTTTCTAGCCATAACTCTATCTTTGATTATAACCTCATCACTCTCCCAAATAAGATCCTCTAGATCCTCAAGTCTCTCTCTCAAGATGTTAATATTATTTTGATAAAGATCTATTTCTAGCTCAAGTAGTCTATTTATTACTCTCCAATTTTCTCTAGCAGTTGTTCTTTTCATGATCTTTATAAATTCTCTAACAAATGATTCTTTTAAAAAACTTTCATATAAAACAATGATTCTTCTGCCATAAGTTATTAAAAAGATCTTTCCGTAACGATCTGAGTTTTTCTCAGGAGCTAACACACCTATGATAACATCTCTTTCATTATATTCATCATAAAAGAAGTCTACGTCCCACTCAATATAGTCTTTTATCTCTTTAATAACTTGTTTATCATCTATAAAAGTCTCTAAAGTTTTTATCAGAGATCTCTAGATCTCCAATGATTAGACAAAGATCTTCTTTACAACTGAAAGCCTCGTCCTTCAGGGCGGGGATGAATAGAAAAGTTTATAAACTATTCTTATCCTGATCTTTTCTGGAGCCCAGGATCATGGGCTCCTA
>JGI20129J51889_1000015_pt1 | contig 52921 bp, 52 predicted proteins | sample MonGeyMetagenome_FD_51889 | JGI IMG/M metagenome (IMG submission 51889)
TAAAACCCTTCTGGCCTCCTCCTCGTCCTAAAGGGCGAGGGTGCCCTTAGGGCGAGGTGGTGCCCTCGCCCAGCCTTCATTGGCTCCTCTGGCTGGGTTCATGGGTTTGCCCCGGGCCAGCACTGCGGGGCTTTGTTCGCTGGCCTTTATTCTCTTCATGATGCGTGTAGGAGGGTTACGATTTCGTGTGGAACAAGTGGGTTTGATTTTCCTTCGTACTCTCTCCAGTTCATGTTCTTGCTCAGGTTCTTCATGTTCCACCAGAATGCCTTTATCCATGCCTCTGGCGTTATTTTCCACGTCATATTCATCACGGATGCGTAGTCCCTATGCACGTAATGCCCCTTTGGGCATTGCAATATGTGCCAATCATCAGTCCTCTCCAACCTCACGAAATGAATAGGACAGACCTTACTGTTCCTATAGGATGATACGTGGAACAGTTTGGAGCCACGCTTCAAAGCCTTATCCTCCACAGCCTCCTCAATACTCTTACTTGCGATAAAGCAGCCTTTGAAGCTGTGTTGCACTCGTAACGTTGTGCTCAACGGCGTATTCAACAACCTCACGAACGATGTTGAGATACGCAGACTCAACGGAGTAGAGTAGCTTATTGAGCTCCTTAGCGACCTCCAACTCAACAGCCACAGACCTACACAACATTCGCAAGAAAAAGTAACAACCAGACTTAAAAACCACCCACGACAAGAAGGGCGAGGCTTGCCCGTGGTTTATGACACGCCAACGCCGTACGGCCTAATCATTGTGGAGGACTCGACTGGTGAGCAATTAATAGTCCTGTTCAGAGACACAGACCTCTCCAACGCATTTGCCTTCTCTTACTTCAGCCAAGCACCGCAGGTGACCGCCAGGGAGTTGATTCATTACCTGGCCAGGATATACATGAACCATCCAGGCGCCGTGGTAGTTGTCGCGTTAGACGGCGAAAACCCACTCATCTTCAACCCAACAACAGGGCCTGCCGACCTACAGGCAATATACCAAGTACTCTCTGAGTACCAGGGTACCTGGTTCATAACACAGACCGCGAGCGAGGCCATTGAGACCCACAAACCCGTTGCCGTAGTTACAAACCTGCCCGAAACATCATGGGCGCTCAACCTGAACAACTGGAATAATGGCTACCCAGGCAAGACAGAAATCTGGTACTCCCTAGCCCTTGCCAGGGAGTACCTGGTGGCTTTCACGAAAGCCGTGGGCGCCCAGACATCGCCAGTTGTACCATTACCCTTCAACACAACGCCAAACTCCACAAACCCAATATACACGCTGTGGAACTACCTATACATCGCTGAGGGGAGTGATTGGACGTGGCAAACAGGTCCGCCAAATTATGGCCCCGCCTGGTTTAAGCAGCAGGCCTTAACGTACACGGACGCCATAATAAACACAATAAATGGTTGGCTACAGCAGGTAAGGCTCGTTAGGTATGTAGTTGAGGATGATACTGTGGTCCTCGAGATATACAACGGGCTCAACTACACCTTATACGTAACGCTAGTTGTTAGTAACGGTACTTACACAATCGCGAAACCAATAATTCTAAAGCCTCATCACCTAAATACAATACCGATAATAGGCATTGAGAACGCGACGGTAGCCCAACTATACTCGCCAGTCAGCGAGAACGAGCTTGGTGACCATCCAATACCAATTAATCAATACGGGTTTGCACTAATTACGTACAAACTAAGCCCTGGCAACTCGCAGGCCGCGTCGAACCAGGTAAGTACCTTAAATAACCTATACGTGGGTATGGTAATTACGTTAATAGCGTTATCAATAATCATACCATTAATGCTTCATCGATTGATTTGATTCACAATTTCCCCTGGAACATGAATTAAAATTTCAACCCTTTTTCTCCTCACTCGTCCTAGAAACTATTGAGTAGTACCTACTCAATACTGGGCATCCTCGACCGCCATTTAGGCATAGGTTGATGAACTTGCTCCTACTCACCCGCCAATCCTCAGGTGGCATTAACACGCACCTCTCACCATCATGTGTCCTTTGGTAAAATACGCACCTATTACTCGAGGACATCCAATGCCGTTATCTTAATTGCCTAATTTATCTTTTGACTTGCTTAATTTCTTCTTCAGTTCCTTAAGGCATGTCTCACAGCATAAATAATACGTCCTCTTACCTCTCCTGTATATTATAGGCATGCTGATTGGTCCTCCACAGTAATCGCAAACTAACCCCATGGGTACAACATTTCTATCAACAGATCCAATCGCTATGAACAACTCCATTTTATCATCAATCCCCTCCACAACCCTAACCAATTCATTATAATCCCTCGCCTTGATAATTACTAGGTACCTGCCATCAATTAATTTATAGCACTCGCCAAGTCTCTCGTAGGGTCTTCTAGTTATTATGAAGGCCCTTGGTGAATTATCGGGGATATTCACTGTGAACCTAACCCCCCTTATTCACTAAGGACCTTATGGCCCTGGAGACAGTGGCCCTACTAACGCCAAGTTTTTCGGCGATTTCTGAAACACTTGCTCTTGCATTCATGGCACTAAGTAGCATTTCAGTAACACTAAACGCCCTTAGGCTTAGGAGGGCTTAGTTGGTATGCAATAAATAAAAACTACTTGGCATTGGGAGTTGCTATGCCGGTGATTGTGGAGATAGCCGTAGACCCAATCGGGACCTGTAGCACAAGCGTGGGTGATTTAATCAGGGTTGCCGTGGATGTAATCAAGAAATCCGGCTATAAGTACGAGGTTGGTCCAATGGGCACCTCGGTGGAATTACCGAGTGTCGAGGCGTTGGGTCGGTTATTGCAGGAGATTCATGACGAGCTTTATAGGGCTGGTGTGAAGCGTATAGTGACTACCGTGAGGATTGATGATCGTAGAGATAAGGCTATAACAATGGAGTACAAGGTTAAGAGGGTCAGTTGATGTGGGCATGGTTAAGGTTAGGGTAAGGCTGGGTTCCATCTTTGACGACCCGGAGTTCTTCGAGGTTAAGATGCACTGTACAATGTGTGGTAAATGCTGTCTAAACACGCAGATGGAGCTTCTCCCCGAGGATATCGAGAGGATAACAGCCCTGGGCTTCCAGCTTAAGGATTTCGCGGTGTTTGATGGTGAGGTTTGGCGACTGAAAAATGTGGATGGGCATTGCGTGTTCCTGGACCCCAAGTCCATGAGGTGCACTATATATGATAATAGGCCCATAGGCTGTAGATTATACCCGCTTGTCTATGATGACGTTGAGGGGCCGTATATCGATAAGGAATGCCCTGCGTGGAATACGGTTGCTAAGGATGAAATTAGGAGGTTAGGTAACTATCTACCAATTTTTGTAAGGAGGTCCTTACAGACAAGGGATTGGGTTAGGCTTAGGATTGGCTATCGTAAGTGATCATTTTACTTAGAGCAAAAATAATTCCTTAAGATTAGTGGTAATTTCCTGAGAAAGCTTTTAATAATCAATTGATTATATAGCGATTATATCGATAGTTTCGGTTTACGTTATTCGCGGGTTGTTTATTAAGATGATCCAGTTAAATCATTGGTTTATATTTAACTATTTTCATCATTTAGAAATAAATAACCTACCAGAAGCATTTATAAATACCCTAGTGTCTACGGTTCATGATTGGTATGGCTAAGGTAACAGAATTCATAATACTTGGCAGGGGTGGTCAGGGCGGCGTTACTGCGGCTAGGATCCTAGTGTCCGCTGCTCTTAAGGATGGTAAGTGGGGCCAGGCTATCCCCGAGTTTGGTGCTGAGCGTAGGGGTGCTGTGGTTAAGTCCTATGCGAGGATTGCTGATGGGCCTGTTAATCTTCATAGTAATATTAGGAGGGCTGATGTGTTGGTGGTTCTCGTATCTAACATCCTCGATCTTGTGAATATCGATGATCTCATGAAGAGTAGGGATTCGATAATTATTGTTAATTCGTCCGCACCAATTAGGACTGGGTATAGGACTTACTATGTTGATGCTACATCAATTAGCGAGAAGCTTGGTCTCATCATTGCCGGTTGGCATATAGTGAGCACGCCATTACTTGGTGCCGTGGCTAAGGTTACTGGTGTTGTTAGTCTTGATTCAATAATTAAGTCATTGCCTGAGTTCGTCGGTAGGGAGAACCTTGTTAAATTAAATGCAGAGGCTGTTAAGATGGGTTATGAGTTAGTTAGGGGTGAGTGACATGAGCGTTGCCGAGAAGCTGAAGGGTCTCCTACTATCAACACCTGCGGCGGGTGCTGGTGGTAGAACTGGTACTTGGCGCGTGTACAGGCCTGTGGTCAATTACTCCAAGTGTACGAAGTGCGGTTTATGCTGGCTGTACTGCCCAGAGAATGTTATTGATTGGCTTGAGGATAAGAATGTCAGGATTAATTACGATTATTGTAAGGGATGCGGAATATGCGCAGACGTATGCCCCGTAAAGGCAATAGATATGGTTAAGGAGGGGGTGGTGTGAAATGACAGGGCAGATATCGCTGGCAAAGCAGGTTAAGAAGGTCCTGGTTGGCGACCACGCTGTTGCAGAGGCAGTTAAGTTGGCTAGGGTCAACGTTATTTCCGCATACCCAATAACACCACAAACGCTCATTGTTGAGAGGATAAGCGAGATGATAGAAAGGGGTGAGCTTAAGGCTGATTATATAAGGGTTGAGAGTGAGTTCGCGGCATTAGCTACGGTTTATGGAGCAGCGGCTGGTGGTGCTAGGGTGTTCACGGCAACCTCAAGCCATGGCCTATTCTACATGTATGAGATGCTCTGGTGGGCAGCTGCATCCAGGGTTCCCCTTGTGATGGCTGTGGTGACGAGAGTTTTGGGTCCGCCATGGAACATACATGATGAGCACACGGACCTACTCGCAATTAGGGATAGTGGTTGGATCATTGGTATGGCGCAGAATGTGCAGGAGGCATTCGATATGACACTAACAGCATTCAAGATAAGTGAGGACGAAAAAGTGCTATTACCCGTGGCTATCGGCCTTGATGGTTTCATACTAAGTCACACAGCGGAGCCTCTGGATATACCATCACAGGAGGATGTGGATTCCTGGCTACCGCCTAGAAATCCGAGGATTCCATACACCATAGAGCCAGGTGGTGAACCCATAACAATGGGTAACCTACCAAAGAACGATGTTTATCATGCATTACTTAAGAAGTATATGGATGAATCCATGGAGAATGCCAAGAAGGTCATTGCTGAGGTCTATGATGAGTATGGTAAATTAACGGGTAGGAACTATGGGCCATTAACGGAGTGCTATAGGTGTAGTGATGCCAGGTATATTGCTGTATCGATGGGTGCCTGGAGTGGCGACATAATGGGCGCCATAGAGAGGCTTAGGGATGAGGGTTACCCAGTAGGTCTATTGAGGATCAGGTACCTAAGGCCGTTCCCTGAGGAGGACATCACCGCATGGATAAACGGTGCAAAGGGAGTTATAGTATTTGATAGGGACTACTCAGCGGGCTTAGGTGGTGTATTGGCAAGTGAAATAAGCGGTTTCATACCAAGTAACGTGTCATTTGAGGGAGTCCTAGCCGGTCTTGGTGGATTCGATGTATCCCCAGATGAATTCAGAGGCATAATTAAGGAATTCATAGATAAAACCGAACGTGAGGGTCCCATTAAAATTAGGAAGTATTGGTATATTCCGAAGGTTGAGGGGTGATGGGCATGGTTACGATGACAGAACTCCATAAGTATGGAACGAGGAAATTCATAATGCCTGGAACGGCAGCATGCCCAGGATGCCCACTTCAGGTTGGCATGAGGCAATTAGCGATGGCGCTGGATGGAAAATTCGTGATGGTGATACCAGCCGGGTGTTCAAGCATAATACCTGGTACGGCTCCATACACCGCATACACAGTGCCTGTGCTCCACGTGCCCTTTGCATCAAGCCCAGCGGTGGCTTCCGGTATTGTTAGGGCCGTTAGGCAGAGGGGTAATGAGGGCCCAGTCGTTGTTTGGGCTGGTGATGGTGCAACGGCGGATATAGGCTTCGCCACACTGAGTGGTGCGGCTTATAGGAATGAGGATATACTATACATAATGGCTGATAATGAGGCCTACATGAATACGGGCATACAGGCTAGTGGTACTACGCCCTGGATGGCTTGGACAACGACATCGCCAAGGGGGAAGACTGAGGATAAGAAGGATGTTGCGTTGATAATGCTAATGCACAAGGTACCTTACGTAGCCACGGCAAGCATAGCCTACCCAATGGACTTCATAGACAAGGTCAGAAGGGCCATGCAAGTTAAGGGCTTTAGATTCATACACTTACATGCGCCCTGCCCACCGGGTTGGAAGATGGATGACGCCTATACAATAAGGGCTGCCAGGCTGGCTGTTGAGACTGGCGCCTGGATACTGTGGGAGTATAACCAGGGCAAGCTAACCATAAGTCCACCCAGCATACCATTTAAGGATAGGGCTAGGAGGAAGCCCTTGGAGGAGTATCTAAAGATTCAGGGCAGGTTTGCTCACCTTAAGCCTGAGGATATTAAGTTAATGGAGGAGAAGATTGATAGGCAGTGGGATCTAATCCTTAAGCTCGCCGAGATATATAAGTGATTAAATTTCATCATAATAAAGTTTTTATAATGTATAGTCCCGGTCATAGATAATGAGTTGGAGCCTATTAGATGCATTGAGGAGAAACCCCGACATTGTTAGGGACTCGCTCAGGAAGAGGAGGATGGATGTTAGTGTTGTTGATAGGTTCATAGAGTTGGATAGTAAGTGGAGGAGTGTTAAGGCTGAGATCGATGAATTGAGGCATAGGCATAACGTGATTAGTAGGGAGATTAGTAAATTGAGCGGTGCGGAGAGGGAAGCTAAGATTAGGGAGGCTAAGGAGTTACTCAATGAAATCCAGAGTAAGGAGGAGGAGTTAAACGCAATTGAGCGGGAGAGGGATAGGGTACTTAAATCAATCCCAAACCTTGTCCATAACGACGTACCCTACAACTGCCCAGAGGGTGTTGATGCAATACCCATTAGATTCTACGGAACACCCAGGGTGTGGGTTGGTTACATAAATGACTTTAAGGAGCAAACAGAACGCTTTGGCTTTAACGTGCCCTATGAAACAATTGAATGGAAGCCCGTAGGCCATGCCGACATGCTCGAGTATGTGCTAGGCATGGGCGACACACTGAAGGCGGGGGAGGTTGCCGGCTCAAGATTTTATTACCTATTTGATGATTTAGTAATGCTTGATCTGGCATTGATCGCATATGCTATAGACCACATGACGAAGAAGGGCTTTAGGTTGGTCTTACCACCATACATGCTCAAGTACGATGTGTTATCCGAGATCCTTGACATGGATACTTTTAAGGACATGGTCTACAAGGTCGAGAATGAGGACCTATACCTAATAGGCACTGCCGAGCACCCAATAGCCGCCTACCTAAGGCATGCAGAGCTCCTTGAGGATCAACTACCACAACTTTTTGTAGGCGTCTCTCCAAGCTTCAGAAGGGAAGCCAGCGCCGGCAATAGGGATATGAAGGGTATCTTCAGGGTTCACCAGTTCCACAAGGTTGAGCAATTCGTGTTCTCCCTGCCCGAAGATAGTTGGAAATGGCATGAGGAATTGATAAAGAACGCGGAGGAACTTTGGCAAGGACTTGGCTTACCATATAGGGTAGTCCTCCTGTGCGCCCATGATATGGGCAGGTGCGCCGCCAAGCAGTATGATCTCGAGGTTTGGATGCCGGCCCAGGGCAAGTATAGGGAGATGGTGTCCTGCAGCAACTGCACAGACTGGCAATCGGCAAAGCTTGGTATTAGGCTTCTTAGGAAGGATATGAGGAGGGAATTCGTGCATACACTGAACTCGACGGCTATAGCGAGCACAAGGGCTATAACGGCAATACTCGAGAATAACCAAGAGCCGGATGGCACAGTGATTATACCAAAGGTTTTGAGAAAATACCTGGAGATCTTCAGCAAGGGCCCTGTAGATGCGATATATCCCAGGAGAAAGATTGAAAGGGACGAGAAGGGATTACCTAAGGGGTTGAGTTAACGTTCCTTAACTTAATCAATTTATTTATGATAAATTAAGTTTAAGTTATTATTATTATAACTCCTACCGCGAAGGGGCGCTAGAGCTGTTCCATAGGTAATTGAAGTATGTCTTGGCTATGTCGATTATGTAGTCCTGCCTAGAGTATAGGCTTATGTAATCGGTGCCATGTTTTATAACTAGGACAACTCCATCAGTACCTATTGAACCACCACCGAATAATTTATCTCTCATTCTTATGTGTATCCTTGGTGGGAGGTCTTTAACGTGGTCAATAAGGTCCTGGGTTATTAATAACCTAACCTCATTGCTTCTTGAGATGTTCTCAATCACGGAAAGTATTCTATGGTCTAGTAATTCTACGTATGGTGTTGCAATGTCGACATTGCCGTAACCCATGGATTTAATAATGAACTCCTTAGTACTGTCAAGACCCCTAACCACATAAAGCACTTCACTCTGTGCCGCCACCTTACCCCTATAGGCTGACTCATACATTAGTTGTAGTGAGTCTATTAGGGGTCTTATTGAGTTTATGTAGTCGCTGAACCTCTGCATTATTTTGCTGTAAACATCCATAGGCGATACCGCGTAAAAAAGCTCCGGTCTTTTCTTATCATCAATTTCAACAAACCCAAGCCTAAACAATCTATGTAGTACGGAATACACCTTGGATGTTGGTATACCCGCCCTTACAGCTAAATCCCTTGCAGTTAAGGGCCCGTTTTCAACAAGAGCCACGTATGCCTTAATATCGTAGCTTGTTAACCCAACGAAGCCTGCGAATTCCTTGAGTCTCTTCTCAAGGCTCATAATTCACACTTCTGAGAGTATCAGTTAGTGACAAAGTTTTTAAGGAATTACCTTCCAATTGCCGTAATGGTTCAGGTAGTGCCCGCTAAGACGGAATTGGTGATTGAGGCACAAAGACCCAGAAGACCGCTTGTGGATCTGAGCAGATTCAAGCTTCCAAAACACTACAAAAACGCGTTAGAAAATGAGAGGTTACAGCAGATGTGGAAGAGGCAGTTTGGGCTTCCTGACCACACTAGGGTTGTGAAGGTCTCGGTCTCGGTATGCCCGGTCTGTAGTAGGCAGATACCCATGGTTGTTTATGAGGAGGACGGCGCAATATGGCTCAAGAAGACCTGCCCAGAGCACGGTACGTTTAGAGACCTATACTGGGGAGACGCTGAGCTTTACTACTACTTCCTACAGTGGGATGCCCCCGAGTACATAGGTAAGGGTACCGCTAACCCAAACACGGATCTAAACTACTACCTAACCGCCGGCAGTTGTCCACAGGGTTGTGGCCTATGCCCTGTACATAAGACAAATACTGTTTTAGCAATAATAGATGTCACTAACAGGTGCAACATGAAATGCCCAGTGTGCTTCGCCAACGCTTATGCCGCTGGTTACGTCTATGAACCAACGCTAGAGCAGATCGAGCAGATGCTGAGGACACTGAGGGCTCAGAAGCCCTGGGCACCAAATGCAATACAATTCAGTGGTGGGGAGCCCACGTTAAGGAATGATTTACCAGAAATAATTAGGATGGCGAAGGCCTTGGGCTTCGACCACATTGAGGTCAATACCAACGGTATTAGGATAGCCAATGACATAGACTACTACAAGGCGTTGCTGGATGCTGGCATGTCAACGATTTATCTCCAGTTCGACACAATAGACCCAAATAACCAGGGTGTGTGGAGGCACAGGCTTTATGATCCGAAAGCCTATGTGGCTGTCAAGAGGAGAGTTATAGAGAATGCCAGGAAGATAGGCCATAGATCAATCGTGCTTGTCGTAACGATGGCCAAGAACTACAACGATAAGGATATAGGCAAAATAATAGATTTCGCCATAGAGAATAGGGACGTAGTTAGGTGGATTAACATACAACCAGTCGCCTTCGCAGGAAGGGCTAGGGAGTACACCCCCGAGGAAATTAGGCAGTTTAGGATAACGATACCTGATGTAATCAATGAAATAGCAACCCAGACTGAGGGCAAGATTAGTAAGTGGGATTGGAGACCCGTCAATTGGCCCGTGGCTATTGGTAAGCTTGTCGAGGCGATCACGGGCGACCCCAAACCACTCTTTACCAACAACCCTGTATGTGGCGCATCAACATTCATATATTACGATGAAGATTCCAGGGAGATCCTACCAATAACAAAGGTTGTTGATGTTGACGGATTCGAGAAGACAGTCTGGGACTTACACAGTAAGGCGGTTAAGGGTGGTGTATGGAGAGGTGTTGCCGCTATCGAAACCCTTAAGTTACTGAGGTACGTTAAGCATAAGGGCTTTAGGAATATTCTAGCGGACTTCCTGATCAAGAAGGATTACGAATCATTGGGCAAGGTCATGTTTAATGTTGTTGGGCTTGGAATAATGCACTTCATGGATGTATTTAACTTCGATGTACAGAGGGTGCAGAGGTGTGATATACACTACGCAGTACCTGATGGTAGGATAATACCATTCTGCACGATGAATAACTTCCATAGGGATAAGGTGGAGCACAGCTTTAAGATGGATGTTAAGGATTGGCTGAAGATAAAGCTTGCCAAGAACACCTCGGTCTATATCTAACCCTTCCCTAAAACTCTACAAATCTGCCGGGTTAAAAGGTACCGTATTTATCCTATAGACTTAAGGTAATTATTTAATAAGTACTTCACTCAATAAAAAACATGTGAGATCTAGGAACAGATTAATGCTGGATTCGATTATAGGTTCAAATGATAATTTACTAATTATAGTTCCTCCATTCATTAACTCATTATTGGCATCGATAGTATTATTAAATGAGCGATTCAAAAATGGCTTAATAACGCACCTAACATTACTCACGTTGAATTCACTTAATGAATTGGGGGATACCATAGAGAAGTACAACTCGGTGTTGTTCATAGATCCACCCACCATAGCGAGCATGAGTAAGATCGAGAAGCACCTAAATAATAAGGCGGTCATTGTGGTGAGCGGTCACGATGTTGATTGGGTTAATGCAGACATTTTCATTGAGTACACAGATTCATTACCACAATTAATATGGCAATCATTAAATAACGAATTAAGTAAGGACTCCATGAGATTCCTGGAAGCCTCAATAATTTATGAATCAACAATAGTCCCAAATTACGATATATCCGTATTTAATGGTTGGTTAACCACAGAGTCTTACAATTACCCAGCATTACCTGGAATCCTTAGATTACCCTTAAGCGTATCCCTCTCGAGAGCGTTCTCCCCAATAATACCTGGTATAACGGGTAATGAGAATGAGGCTAAGAACCTGGTTAGGGCTATTGCCAAGAGGACTGATGCGATGTATAAGGATCTTAATGAAGAACAGGTGCTTAGCTTATTTAAGTACCTAGGTGACTTCGTGCTTAAGGCAGACTTTAGGGGGGATTACTTGGATAAGCTTATGTTTGTAAACAGGAAATGGGGTGGTATTGACGTTGACGTGCTAGACTCGATACTGGCGATAGAGGCTCAGCTCGTGCTCTGGGAGTATGTTAATGGCATCATGAGTCCCATACTCAATCCAGAGAGCGTTAAGGATACGGATAACCTAGTAACAAAGTATGTGTTAACGCTAGGAAGTTATATCAACCAAGTGCTTAAGGGTGGCAATAATGTTAGTATTGATTATGGTCAACCACTATCTCTAATAGATAGGTTGTGCTCAATGATGAGCTTTCACTACGAAAAACAAAGCAAAAGCTTTCTACCCCAAGGTGCTCCATACCAAGTATTATGTGTATTTGATGAGGATGTGAAGGATGCCGACTTATTATTTAAACGCCACAGCTATTCAATTGCTGTAAAGGGTCTATTCAATGAGGATCAGAGGTAAGGTGACGCTTGTAGTACCGATGGGATCCGCAGAGGACTGCGAGGTAGTGATGAGATCGTTGATGCCTGATGAAACTGGTTTACCGCCAGGTTTATCGTCAAGTATTCGATGTGATAATGGTAAATTGGTCTACGAGCTATCCTATGACATCAATAGTGATGAGTTCCTAAGTGTTTACAACACACTCGATGACTTACTTAGGAATGTGAGGATTGTGATGAGTTCTCTCGATAAACTATGAAGGTAAAAAAATAAAAAGGGTTGTGCGCCCAGCGATAAGATCGCGGTGTCAGAGCAAAAGCAGGTTAAGACGGGCAAATGGATGATAAAGAAGTGGTTCACAGTTTACGCTCCAGCCCTATTCAACAGTGTAGAGATTGGGGAGGTGCCTTCAGATGAACCATCTAAATTGGTTGGAAGAACCGTGGAAATAACCTTATTTGATATAACAAGGGATCTTAGTCATCTACACATAAAGCTTAGGTTTCAGATAGATCGTGTTGAGGGAGATAGGGCGTACACAAGGTTTGGTGGCATGGAATTAACCAGGGATTACATAAAGAGCCTGATAAGGAGGGGTTCAAGTCTAATACAGCTAATACAGGACATACAAACGATAGACAACGCGCTCCTAAGGGTCACCATACTAGCCATGACGCCAACCAGGGCCAAATCAAGCCAAAAGAGAGCTATCAGGAAGGCGTTCATGAACGCTTTAGCAGAGTTTTCGAGCAAGGTTGATTTTAACGGTTTTGTTAAGGCTGCCGTGTACGGTGATGTTAGTAATGAATTATTCGCAGTTGGTAAGAGGATATATCCGCTCAGGAAGGTTGAGGTTTATAAGATAAAGGTTTTGAGGTACCCAACAGGTGCTGTTGCTAAGCCACCAACGGAGGAGGTAAAGGTGATGGAGACAACTCCTCAACCTTCATCCTCACCTTCCTGATAGGTCTTGTTCAATTTCTCAATCAACTCCCTATACCTTAACTCTCTCCTCCAATTTTGCACCCACCTATACACAGTTGCGTGCTGCTTACCCCTAATTAACATCTCCAGGGCATTCCTCGTTGTCTTTACATTCTCGTAAGGACCAAGTATGGCTATGTATTTATCCCCAATCACTATCTTTGTATCCGTTAACTCCTGAAGAACCCTCTTCGCCCTGCCATCCTCACCAATTATCCTGGCCTTAATCCTACTAATTTGATTAGCCTTATCCTTACTCACGTAATCCCTAAGATCGATAACCTCGAGTGCATAGTCATCGTTCCTCAGGTTTTGTGCATCCTCGTAATCAAAGCCATACGATATGGCCTCAATTATGCTCTTAGCCTTCATCAATTGATCAAAGCTCGTGTTATCGCTGGGTATTATCATAACCTCGCCTGCCTCATCATTAATCATGAGTTTAACACCGAATTCCTCCTCAATAGTCTTTGCGGCATCCTTTAACTCCTTCAGCCTATTTTTCTCAATAACTATTTTGAATCCGCCTTTCATATAGTCACTAATCATTTCTCGCCATAGGGCTAATCCTTAGTTAAAAAGCTTGCTTTTTCGTGGGTTTGGTAATTATTAATAATTATAATTATTAGAATGGTAGGAAAATTTTAAATATACCACCTAGTTATGAATGAGTAGTATGGGTTTACTCAGTATACCCAGTTCACTCCCAACGATTAACCTATGCCTAAAGGGTAAGGTCTTAGTTAGGGTTGACATGAATGTGCCAATAGACAAGGCTGGCAGTAAGATACTTGATGATTATAGAATTGAGGCTCACTCGAGAACAATAAGGTACCTAATTAACTCTGGTCTTTCTGTCGTAGTAATTACTCACCAAGGAAGGCCCGGGGAGCCCGAGTTCACATCCTTAGAAAAACATGCCGAGACATTAAGTAATTACCTTGGGGTAGATGTCAAGTTCGTGGATGATGTAATGGGACCAAAGGCACGCGAAGAGATAGGTAGGTTGGGGCCCGGTGAGGTGTTGATGCTCGATAACCTAAGGTTTGTTAGCGAGGAGCTCATTGAGGGCGAGTCTCAGAAATTGGCCAACACATACCTAGTAATGAGGTTAGCACCATTGTTTAATTACTTCATACTTGATGCCTTTGCCACGGCGCACAGATCCCAACCAAGCATTGTTGGTTTCCCGTATGTACTACCAAGCTGTATGGGTCTAGTTATGGAGAGGGAGGTTAGCGCATTAGGTAAGGTGTTAGATACGAGGGGTGTCTCCACGGTATTAATAGCAGGTGGTGCCAAAATCCCTGAGACGGTGAAAACAATGAAAGTCTTACTCAATAAGGGGTTGGTTAGTAGGGTGTTGGTTGGTGGTTTAGTTGGTCAATTATTTCTAGCCTTAAAATATGGCAATAATAAGTTATTGAACGGCATTAAGGCTGGGCAGGATACAGTAAACGACGCATTAGAAACAATGAAGTTATTTGATGATAGGATAGTACTTCCCGTAGATGTTGTTCAATCGGATGACGACATTGCCGATCCAATGAAAGCCCAATCAAATGTTGACATAGGTCCAGCCACAATAGAACTGTTCAACAAGCACCTAGCCTCAGCCGACATTGCAATAATGACGGGACCACTGGGTTTAGTTGAGGTTGAGAAATACGCGGTGGGTACTAGGGAGGTTATGAAATCCATGGTGAATAATGCCCAGTTCACAATAATTGGTGGTGGTCATACGATAATGTCAGCGAGGAAGTTCGGCTTGATAGATAGGATTAGCCATGTTTCAACGGGTGGTAGGGCATTCATTCAATTCCTAGCAGACTCAAACCTACCCGGTATAAGGGCCCTCGAGATTTCGAGGTCTAGATTCTGGGTGTGATCATGGTAGTTAAGGTAGGCATTGTGGGTTATGGAACTATAGGGAAGAGGGTTGCTGACGCGGTTAGGAGGATGGATGACATGGAATTAGTCGGTGTCGTTAAGCAGAACCCTGACTACGAGAGTGAGGTTGCCGTGAGTAAGGGAATTAGGTTGTATACGTACGAAGATAAGGTTGGTAAATTTGAGAAGGCCGGAATTAAAGTGTCAGGAACGATAAATGAGCTTCTAAGAAGTATTGACGTCGTCATAGACGCTACACCAGATGGTGTTGGCGCTGAAAACAAGGCTAAACTTTACGAGCCAATGAAACTTAGGGCAATATTCCAAGGTGGTGAGGAGGCTGAGGTTGCTGAGGTTAGTTTCAATGCCCTGGCTAACTACGACATGGCTGTTGGCAAGAGGTTCGTTAGGGTCGTTAGCTGCAACACAACAGCCCTCTCCAGATTAATAAGCGCCTTTTTGATACATGGGTATAGGATTAGGAGGGTAAGGGCGTACATAGTAAGAAGGGGCGCAGATCCGAGGGAGTTTAAGAAGGGTCCCATAAACGACGTGGTCTTTAACCCAGCAACTGTGCCTAGTCATCATGGGCCTGACGCTATGACCGTAATACCGTCAGTAAATATTATAACCATGGCCGTCGCTGTACCGACAACAATGATGCACCTGCATATGGTAAATATGGAATTCGACGGACAAATAAGTAGGGGCGAGGCGATCAAGGTTCTCGAGGAGACCCCCAGAATACTGCTTTTCAATGCATCGTCTAAGAAGTTTGAATCGTTAGCCCAGGTTATTGAGTGGGCCAGGGATATTGGAAGACCTAGGGGTGATGTGTTTGAGAATGCGGTAATTGAGGACTCAATAACCGCGTCCCAGAATGAGTTATTCTTAATGCAAGGTGTTCACCAGGAGAGTATCGTGGTGCCCGAGAACATAGATGCTGTAAGGGCCATGATGGGCCTTACAGATAAGTGGTCATCAATAAGGAAGACCGATGAAGTGCTAGGCCTCATCACCACAAATAAGAATTACGCCTTAGCTTAATTATGAATAGATTCAAAGTTTTTAAGTTCCTAAGGTATCAGCCCAACTAATGGATATAGAATTATTGAGTAGGCTATCGACAGAGATCGGTCCCTCAGGATTTGAGGATCGTGTGAGGAAATCCATATTGAGTTTCGTAGCCGATCATGTTGACGAGGTTAGAGTTGATAATCTAGGTAATCTAATAACCAGGTTGGGTAATGGTCCATTTAGGGTTTTGGTCAGTGCGCATATGGATGAGGTTGGCGTGATGGTTTCCCATGTTGATCAGAGAGGTTTCTTACGTATCGTGCCAATTGGCGGTCTTGATCCCTGGGCTTTATTGGATAGGGAGTTGGTTTTCATGGGTAGGAAGGAGGATGTTGTTGGTGTTGTGGGTATCGACCCACCGCACCTGCGTAGGGAGAAGCCGCCGTCAAAGTTTGAGGAGTTGTACGTAGACGCAGGTTTCACATCTAAGGATGAAGCGATCAAGGTCGGTGTTGCGCCAGGTACTCCAGGTACTTTTGTTGGGATTTTTAGGCAGAGGGGCTCTATCGTGATTGGTAAGGCGTTTGACAATAGGGTTGGTTGTTCGGTCCTAGTTGACGTATTAAGAAACATCAGAAATAAGGTTAGTGGCGACATATCGCTGTACTTCGCATGGAATACGCAGGAGGAGGTTGGGTTGAGGGGTATAAATGCCGTTGTCAATTACGTAAATCCCCAATTAGCCTTTATTATCGAGACTACGGTGGCTGCCGACGTGCCTATAACGAGTGAGGATTTATGGATTACAAGGGTTGGGGGTGGGGTTGCCTTGAGGGCTTTTGATAGGTCCATGATTACCCACCCAAGGCTACTAACCACAGCCCTGGAGCTTGCGGAATCTAGGGGAATTAAGTACCAGGTCCAGGTTAATCCATATGGTGGTACAGATGCTGGCGCTGTGCATGTACACAGCACTGGCGTGCCCACATTGGTCTTATCAACACCAGCCCGTTACATACACTCACCAGCATCATTAGCGAGTATTGAGGATATTGAGCAGGTTAAATCATTGTTGAGCGAATTACTTCTCAATATTGATTTAGTAAAGGACAGGGTCTTTGGTGGTTCGTAATCATGAGTGAGGGTAAGCGTATAATGACGTTGATAGGCAGGGAGCAGGCAGTTGTTGGGAAGACCTTTAGATTATACTCAATACCTGATGAATGCAGAAGGTGCCGTTTATTCAACATTTGTGTTGCAAAGCTTAAGCCTGGTAGGGTATATAGGATTGTTGAGGTTAAGCGCGTTGGTCTTCCTCAGCCCGATAAGTGCCTATTGACTGGCGAGGACATGGTGCCCATAGTGGTTGAGGAGTTGCCAATAATCGCACCAATACCCATTAATTCCTTTATTGAGGGAATCACCATAACATACACAAGGCCTAGGGTAAATTGCGATGAGTTAAGGAGGTACACACCAAGTGACCAGGTGTTGAAGGATGGTGTCAAGATAAGGTTGCTCAGGGAGGTGGGTAGGGTCAGGTGTAAGGATGGTAATTACGTCATAGCCGAAGTCCTACCCCTTGATTAGGCTAGCATTGAGAATGCCTCTGGCGTATAAACAAAGTCTTGCGGTAACTTACCAACACGCTTGTAGTACTTTACCAACCTATGTATCTTAGACTCGACAAGGTTCAAGCCCCTCCTTGCACTGAGGTCCTTGGGATGTTCCTCAAGGTGTTTCCTAATTCTCACAGCCCTCCTGATTAGATTCATTAAATCCTCAGGTATTTGTGACGCTAGTTCGTGTTCCTGAAGAACCTCACTTATTGATTTACCAAGTATGGGCTTAACAGAGGGTATACCATATTGATCCCTAAGTATCACACCAATCATAGATTGGGAAAAGCCCCTCTTAGCAAGTTCAATGACCAATTGCTCCACCTCTTCCTGTGTGTACTGAACCCATGACGGTGTCACCTTCGACACGGGCCTTGTACTCGCGCTCCTGCCATGCTTATGCCTGCTGCGATGAGGCACGACTAACGATTCCTAGGCAAGTTTAAAAAATTTGCCTCCATAATGCGTGCATCCCTCTTTACCTCACAGCGTACCTCACCATCTTCCTAATTCTATCCACAAATTGACCGACTCTAACTGCTATATCGTTGCTTAACGCTTCAGAGTAACCCTGGAAGAATTCATTGAAGAGCTCCTTACTTTGATCCTTACGAAGCGCCTCCAATGACCTGAGTGTCACATTTAAATCTACAGCTAATTTATACAAGGCCCTTACATCATTAGTCCTAGGTCTCCTGCCAAGGAACTCCGATAATCCAAAATCTATTAAGTATAATTTATCATTGACAATGAGTATATTAGCCGGTGTGGGGTCTCCATGGATTATGCCATCACTATGAAGCAGACCTAGGTACTTACCCATTGTGTGGAGGTAGCTGAGTACTTGGGCGTTAACACTACCTGATATAAGGAACTTAACTAACGGTGTCCCTCTTAGATACTCCATTCTAATTCTCATGTTAACGAGATCGACATCATAAACGCGAGGAACAGGTATTCCCAACATACTAGCCCTAATCATTGCCCTAGCCTCACTTGCTGTTCTTAATTTGCGAATATAGTAATCAAGCTCGACCCTTCTATACCCCTTGGGTACTCTTTCCTTAACTAATACCGTGAGTCCTAACCAATTTTCAAGATATAGTATTGCCTCAGCACCAATGGCAATCACTTCCCGCCTCATACTACGAAATGAGAGCCCCTTATTGTTTTAATTGATTTGTTTAGTTTCAACGGGCTTTGCAATGGATTCTCTTATTATTTCTGCTATGTCGAGAATCTTAACCTTATCCTCAACGCCCTTAACCCTGGCTGCGTCGGTTAACATGGCATTGCAGAATGGGCACAGCGTGACTATTGTTTGCGCACTAGTATCCATCAACTGCTCAAGCCTTATGTGGCTAATCCTCTTTTTCTCAGGCACGTCATACCAATAATTCGCACCACCAGCACCGCAGCAGAATGTTTGAGCACCATGCCTAACGGGCTCTCTTAAATCACCAACCTTCCTGATAATCTCCCTCTGCGGGTTTATAACTCCATTGTATCTAGCTAGGTAGCAGGGGTCATGTATTGTAAATACGACGTTGTCCCTCGAAACCTTGATTACGCCCTTATTAATCAGCTCGTTCAGGAACTCCACGTGGTGATAAACCTTCACATTACCCATCCATGGATCGACCTTAACATAGTCGTTCTTGAACACATTATACCCGTGCGGGCATATGGTGATTATAGCCTTGACATCATACTTCTTGAATAACTCGATGTTGTTGAGGGCAAGCTCCTGGAACCTACTCTCCTCACCAAGCCTCCTAGCCGGGTCTCCACAACACGTCTCCTCATCCCCCAAAATCGCCACCTTATCCAACAGCCCTGCCTCCCTTAGTATCTCGACCAAGGCCTTCACAATCTCCCTAGCCCTATTATCAAAGCTACCCATACAACCAATCCAGAGCAGGTACTCAAAGTCTGAATTCTCCTGAACTGTCTTAACGCCTAACTCCTTTAGCCAATCATGCCTACCGTAATTGGGCATACCCATTGAGTTGTTATACTGCGATATGTTGAGCAGCAGATTGGACTTCTTTTGATCAAGCTTCCCCAACTCCACAAGCTTCCTCCTCAAATCCATGATTATGTCTATATGCCTAACACCAACAGGGCAGTTGTACGTGCATGCACCGCAGGTCGTGCATGCCCATAGCTCATCCTCGCTTATCACTTTGAACGGATCTGCATCAAGACCTGAGGCACTCTTTAAGATCGCCAACTTCCTAACAAGAACCCTCGGCGATAGCGGCCTACCTGCACTAACCGCTGGACAGTACTCCTCACAAGCCCCTATCTCAACGCATGTGTCGAAGCTATGTATTTCGTAATTCTCGAACTCACCAATTTTCCCAACACCCATACTGATTTGTGATGCATCAACCTTGCCCTCAATGACATCCTTAATGTTGAAGGGCATCCTAATATTTGGAAGGCCCCTATCGAACGTTATGTAAAGATTGACTTCAGGTCTTGCATAAAATATGACTATGAGTAGGTAATCAAAAACCGTAATTATTAATTTAATGTCGACATAAAACAGTGTGGGTAATATCGTCATGGCTAAAGTAGTCGTTGTTAGGGCTATTATTGCCATTAACACGCCCTGGAGCATGGCTGATCTCCTTCTAAATTCGTGATCAACATTAAGCTCAGCATGAACTCTGAAGGATCTAGCAAGAACTTGAGCTCTCCATACGAACGCACCAATAAGGCCTACTATAAATGGTAATGCAACACCAAACATTACGTAATGGGCTAGTTCGTACCGATAAATCCAGGGATACAGCAATGTGTATAGCATCGATAGTGATACGCCACCTAATATGGCCATGTGCATAACCTCAACAATGCTCTTTTTGACGTTCTTAATCTCGTGCGTCAGAAACGCGAGAAGTCTATTAGCCGTTATGGGGACCTTGTTAACAGAAGCCTCTCTAAATAACCTGATTATTAACGAAAGTATTAACCCAACGTTGATTGCATATAAAACATATAATAAATACGAGAGTATTTCTTGATCAATCACACTTAAGCACCTCCATTATAAGGATTATTTTTTAAGAACCTCCTTTAACCTCTTGGTTAAGGCTGGGACGAATTTGTAAAGGTCCTCAACCACACCGTAATCGCAGTTCTTGAAGAATGGTGCGTTTGGGTCGTTGTTTATTACCACGACCGTTTTCGACTCCATCATTCCCGCCAGGTGTTGTGGTTGCCCACTTATTCCAATAGCCAAGTACAGTTTCGGTCTCACCTTATGCCCGCTCAATCCAACCCAGTGATCCTCACCGAGCCACTTAAGATCGGCAGCTATGGGTCTCGAACAACCAATCTCTGCACCTAAAACCTCAGCCAACTCAAAGGCAAGTTTCAAATCATCCTGCTTCTTAAAGCCCCTACCAACGGAGACAATCAACTCAGCATCCTCAATCCTAACCCTACCCTTAGGCTTCTCCTCTGTTGAGACCACCTTAATTGCACCAACTGACTTGGGTTGTAGTGTCTCGGTTGTTGTGCCCGTTGGGTTCTCACCGGGTTTAAACCTGGTTGGTGGTGCCATTAGGAACGCTTTGTCGGTAACCTTAATGGTTACCTGAGCCCTATTTCCAATCCCATTAAATACCACAGTGAAGGCGTTACCAACCTGCTTAATATCGACAACATCAACAAGGAGGGGGGCGGACATCTTTTGAGCTGCCATTGGTATTGCTGTCTTGAAGTACTTACTCACGGGTGCGAGTACGAGGGAGTATGTCTCCTTATTTATTAGATCCACCAGAGTCTCCGCAAATGAGGTTTCATCAACCGGAGCCGCTAGTTGGTAAACCTTAGATACGCCGTATTTACCCAATTGTGCCGCATCCCCTGACCCAATTAGCAGGTAATGAATTTCAGGCTTCTCCAACCTCTGGGCTAGACCGATTAATCCTGTGTCGTTTATGGAGCCTATTACGAGTGCCTTCATCTCCATCACCTCGGTGTTATCAACCCCTCCTGGATTAATGCTTGTATTAACTTATCCACCTTCTCATCTAAGGTACCTTCCTTAATTATCACACCCTTCCTCTTAACCTGCACCGGAACTATAGATTCAACCTCGACAGTGGGTTTTAGCGATAAGCCTAAGTCGGCTAGGCTTAACCTATTTATCGGCTTCTTCATGGCGGCCCTTATTTGAAGTAGTGGTGGTATTCTGGGTACGTTTATCTCCCTAGTAACCGTAATCAATGCAGGTAATGCAGCCTCTACAGTCTGCACGGCATCCTCGAGATCCCTCTTAGCAATCGCCTTATTACCCTCGACTTTCAACTCCCTAACGAATGTCACAACAGGTATGCCAAGTTCAGCGGCAACCCTAGGACCAACCTGGCTTGTGTAACCGTCTATTGTCGCCTCACCAGCTATCACCAAGTCATAACTGCCCAACTTCCTTATGGCCGCGGCTATTGCCTTGGCCGTCATTAACTGATCACTGTTCAATAATAAATCATCAATTATTAAGTAGGCATCATCAGCACCCATTGCCAATGCCTCCCTGAGGAGGCTCTCAGCCTCCTGCTGCCTCTTCTGTATGGGTCCATATTTCAAGGCTGAGATTACGTGAACCTTACCACCAACCTTCTCCCTAACCCTGATAGCCTCCTCAACGGCATTCCTATCAATATCACTTATCTTGAGGGGGGTCGCCTCAAGGTCGATCTTTGTCTCAGTCATTCTCAACTGCCCCGTGTCTAGGGCTAGCTTTACGAGTACGACTATCTCCATACAGTCGTAATTACTCCACATGTTTTTTAGCATTACCTATTATATACTCTATATAACCCCACATATGCATAAGGAAACTCTAGAAAATCAAGGAACCATTGGATTTAACCAAAAGATTAAGTAATCCTTAAAATAATTAATTTATCCTCGAATTAGTAAATGAGCAATAACGAGCTCGTGCTTCCTCAGGAGGAATTCGAGATAATTAAGGCACTAATTAGCACACAGGCGGTGAGTGTGGATGATCTATCAGCCAAGTTGGGCATTGATGCCAATTCCCTCATGCGAAGCATCGCTGAGTTAGAAAGCATGGGTTTACTTAAGATTGACAAGAAGATCCGCAGGTATATTGAGTTGACGGATGAAGGTAAGAAATACCTCGAGCTTGGTCTTCCCGAGGTTAGGCTTGCACGCGTATTACTTAGTTGTAACTGTAAGCCTAGCATCAATGACATACCCAACATTGCTAAGGGTCTTAATATCAACATATCAATTACCGAGGTTAACTATGCAGTATCTGCATTAACAAGATTGGGCATGGTGAGGGTGGCTAGGGGTATCATTGAGATTGTTAATGGCGATAAACTCGTTGAGGTCAGTAATAGGCAAGCTATTCTTGATGCAGTAAGGAACCCCATCGCTGAGGATGAGATATCGCAGGAGCATAGGTCAATTATTCAAGAGTTCATGAGGAGGGGTATCGTCAAGGTCAGGGAGAGGAGCATTATAATCCTTAGTGCCACGGATAAGGCGCGGGACTTGTTCATGAGGGGCTTGATAAAATCGAGCACTGTAATTACGGCATTAACACCCGAGCTAATAAGAAGTGGTACCTGGAGGAACATGGTGATTAAGAGGTTCGATTTATCAATACCACCACCCCAGGCACCAATAATCACAAAGCACTTCTTTGCTGAGTTCTTAAGATTCGTGAAGGAGGTCTTCGTCTCACTAGGGTTTGAGGAGGCTTATGGCCCTCACGTAGAACTGGAGTTCTGGAACTTCGACGCCCTTTTCCAAGCCCAGGACCACCCCGCCAGGGAGATTCACGACACGTACTTCCTCAAATACCCAAGTTCAGGTAAAATTCTCGATAATGAACTTATGAACAGAGTTTCTCAAACGCACGAGAACGGTTGGATAACGGGCTCTAGAGGATGGGGTTACAAGTGGGACCCCAATAGGGCTGTTAGGCTTGTACTCAGGACTCAGACGACCTCAGTCTCCGTTAGGACATTGTATAAACGCGGTGATGGTGAGTATAGGGTATTTACGATAGATAGGGTTTTCAGGCCCGAGGTTTTGGACCCGAAGCACTCCATGGAGTTTCACCAGGCCGATGGTATCGTTGTTGGCGAAAACCTAAGCTTCAAGCACCTACTCGGCATCCTCGAAGCGTTAGCTAGGGGTATGGGTTTAAGGAAGGTGATGTTCAAGCCAGCGTACTTCCCATTCACAAGCCCATCCGCAGAGGGCTATGCCTATCACGAGAAGCTTGGTTGGATTGAGTTTGTTGGTTCAGGGATCTTCAGACCTGAGGTTGTAATGCCCCTTGGTATCAAGAGGAGTAGGGTTTTAGCCTTTGGTATGGGTCTCGATAGGATCGCCATGGTCCTCATGAACATAGAGGACATTAGGGACCTATTCTCAAAGGACTTAAGTAGCATTAAGAGTTATTGGCTTAACTTCTCGAGGTTCATAAACAACATATCTAAGTCCTGAGGATTGAGGGTTAGTTAAGGTTATAAATTAGGTCGAGATACCTACTTCGTGTCGAATAAAGAACGCATTGTTAAATCAACGCACTTATTATTACCATTGATATCACCAATAATAGCCGTAATGCTCATACTGTCATTAATAAGGATTGGAGAAACACAGGTACCTGCTGGTCCTCCTTTTCAATCAGTAAATACATCAAATGCTGGTCTTTATAATGTGACAGTCATAATACTAATTATGGTTGTGGCAACATATATAATTTATCGATTAATTAAGCGTGGCTCAATAAAGGCGTTCGAGACATTAAAGAATGTTTTATTGGCAATAGTCATAATAAGCTCCACATTATTCTATGTATCAACCTACGTATACGGCTATGAAATAAAACCCCTCATTGAATATCCCCTCTCACCGTTGATACTTACGATAGTCATTAGCGCGTTAATACTGTACGCCGCGATTAAGGCTAGGAATACTGTAGTCAGGGCGTTTGCAATAAGCGCGTATAGCTCCATGGCAGGCGTGATATTCACAATAGCCCTACCGGCATGGACACTGGCCATATTACTAGTGGCGTTACCGCTTTATGACATAGTGATGGTATACAAAGGCTTACTTGGTAAGCTCGTCACAGAGCTCTCGAAGTATGGTGAGGGTAAATACCCAATACTCAGGGGTTTAATCCTCGACATGGATGGTATAGGTATTGGTGTTGGTGACCTGGTGCTTTACGCAACCCTGGTTTCCCTAACAATGCTTGAGTATGAGAACTATGGTTTCACGTTTATCGAGGGATTGATGGCATCATTGGCATCCTTGTTGGGCATATTGATTGGGCTTTACATGACGTTTAAATATATATTACCGATTAAAAAATACGCACCAGCCCTACCGATACCAATACTTTTAGGTTCCATACCACTACTATACTTAATAACTATTACGATTTAATATTATTGACATTGTTGAGTAAGGCTCTTTCTCTTCTTGTTGGGAATAATCTTATTATTCTTACCCAGGGATTATTCTCTAATTCTTCCTTCTCAATCAATGGCATCAATTTTTGCACGTGCATACATAATTTATATTTTAATTACATAATTTTTAGGGTATTATTGCATTATCAGCCTTCTTTCTTCTTTTTAAATAATAATAATTCTTATAGTAACCGCTGCATATAATTGCTTTGGACATTATTTTTGTTCGTTTATGTATATCAATATGCATATTTTTATTTAATTTTTATTCAAGGAATTATTAAATTATTGCTATTTATATATATTATATATGTTTTATTTTTATAATTTATTATCTATTTGTTTATCAATTAATTCGTAAATAAGTTTTTAAATATGTAATGTACTATGTAAGGCTGATCGATATGGCTGGATCAAGTTCTGGTACGAAGCCTGCTGTTAAATTCCGAGATCTAATACTAGTAGCTACTGCTGCTGTTATAGGGACGACCATTGAGTGGTATGATTTCTTTATTGCGGCAATCAGTGCCGGTTTAGTTTGGCCGCATATTTTCTTACCACCTAAGGTACCGCCAGGTATAGCCATGGCATATACCTTAGCTACATCATTACTCGTGGGTTTTGTTGCACGTCCAATTGGTGGTTTTGTCTTTGGGCATTTGGGCGATAGGTTTGGTAGGAAGTATGCGTTGGTATGGGATTTAGTACTTATAGGCATTGGTACCCTCGGTATTGGTTTAACACCAACCTTTAGCCAGGTTGGTTATGGTGCCTTGGCGTTGGTCGGCATATTCATGTTCATAATAGGTTTTGGGGTTGGTGGTGAGTGGGGTGGTGCATCGACATGGGTTTTAGAGAATGCGTATGTGATGGGTTCTAGATGGAGGGCCTTTTGGGCATCGTGGGTGCAACAAGGCGTCCCAATAGGATTATTGGCAGCTAGTTCTGTCCTTGGATTATTAGCTGCAATATATGGTCCGAACTTCTTAACAATAGGTTGGAGAATAGCATTTTACGCGGGTGCGGCTATCGTGATTGTTGGTTTAGCCATAAGATACGCATTAATCGAGAGTGCGTTGTTTGAGGATACCAGGTATAGGTATGGTGTTGCGAGAAGACCATCGCTCGAGGTTTGGAAGCCCTATTGGTGGCCCATAATACTTGGCATGCTACTCACCGCAGCAGACCTAGCACTTGGTTATGAGTTTATTGCTTACAGTCCCCCCTACATGGCTGGTCTTGGTTACCCAGTGTCCTTTGCATTGTTTACGCAAGCCATAGCCTCATTAACGGCAATATTCTTCATAATAATCTTCAGTATGCTAGGCGATAAGATAGGGAGGAGATGGGTCGACATAATACTATTTGGTATTGGTATACCGTATGCATTTGCATACTCACTAATGCTTGGTACAAGGAATCCAGCCATAGCAATGCTCGCCCAAATCTTACTATGGGGCCTTATAACAATGGGAGGTTACTCGGTAATGTCGGCAATAATACCTGAACAATTCCCAACAAAGTATAGATATTCAGGCGCAAGTATGTCGTATCAGATAGGCGCTGTTATTGGTGGTGGTATCGCGCCCATAATATTGTCTGTGTTAATAGGCACCCAGTTCGTAGCTCGCTGGTGGATCCTCGCAACGGTCGTAGCAATTTACAGCTTCTTAGGATTTATTTCGCCATTACTTATGAAGGAGACTAAGGAGGCGAAGCTTGAACAACCATCGTAAGATTGATCTAGCTATGTTAAAGATTAAAATCGATAATTACTTATTTTTCCACATAGGCTTTCTCTTCTCCAGGAATGAGCGTAAACCTTCCACATAATCTTCAAGTTTTATAAGTTCGCTTAAGTATGCGAAGGATGCAGCATCAATAGCCTCATCTATGGGTAATCCCGCCGATAATAATATCGCTTTTTTAGCGAGTCTTACTGCGGCCTGACTATTGCTTAATAAGTCATTAATTAACTTATTCAGTGTATCATCTAGATTTTGTTTAGAAACAACATAATTAACAAGGCCTAGTTGTTTAGCTTCTTCAGCATACACACTCTTACCCGTTAAAACAATTTCGTACACCTTATGCAAGCTCATTAATTTAGGTAATAATGCTATTGCAAATGGTGGGAATGTTGCTAATTTTATCTCCGGCACGGCTAATTCGGCATCATCTGTAGCAACTACGAAATCACATGATGTAAATAGCTCCATGCCTCCACCTAAGCACTTACCATTTATTACGCATATTGTTGGTTTTGGATAATTAATCAGTAACTTTATTAATCGAGCTAGTGATGTTATGAGGTCTGTAGCCATTTCAGGAAAATGCTCCTTAACATCCGCTCCGGCACTACATAGTTTATCGTTTCCTGACCTTAAAACAATGACTTTAGCATCATTATTACCTATTAACTCGTTTAACTTAGCCTCTAATTCCTGCATTACCTTTAACGTTATTATATTAAGTGGTGGGTTGTTTATTGCTATTGTTGCAACGCCATCTTTAATATTAACAGAGACCGTGGACATATCATCACCTTTTATTTCGGAATAACGATCTGCCTACCTATTACTTTGCCCTCTTTCAACGCCCTTAATGCATCATTTATTTCCTCAAGTTTAACCCTGGCTGATATCACTGGTTTAACCTTACCAATACGTACAAGTTCTATTAATTCGTAGTATTCATGAAGGGGTGAACCAAGTGATCCCTTGACTGTTATCTCCCTATACATTAATCTACTCATTGCTAAATTCCATATCTTATCGGAATACCCAACAACAACTACAGTACCTCCAGTCTTAACAGCCCTAAAGGCTTGCTCGGAAATTTGAGGATTACCGACAAAATCAAAGGCTATATCTACCCCTCTTTTGTCGGTTAATTTCCTAACCTCAGCTACAGGATCAACTTCTTTGGAGTTTATCGTTGCATGGGCACCGAATTGTTTAGCTAATTCCAACTTTCTGGGATCTATATCAACAGCTATTACATAAGCACCTAGTGCTAGGGCTATTTGTAAGGCATGTATCCCGAGACCACCAAGACCAACAATCATCACTTTAGTTCCAGGCTTTACCTCACCACGGGTTTTAATTGCATGATAGGCCGTTGACATGGCGTCAGAAATCACGGAGGCATCTTCGAGTGGTATTGGTAAATCCTTTGGTAGCTTTATAACAGCCCTTATAGGCGCCTTTACGTATTCTGCGAAGCCACCGTCCAAGTCATTACCTATCATCTTCATATTCTCACATACATTATCCCTACCAATGAGACAATTATAACATCTACCGCATGAAACAACAGGCGTTACTAAGACGGGATCACCTGGTGAAAAGCCATCAACGTAAGGTCCTACCTCCTCAATAGTACCAGAAATTTCGTGACCAAGGATTAATGGTGGTTTCTTACCTGTAGGTACCCCCTCAAACACGTAGTGTATATCCGTTGCGCATATACCTGTAGCTGCAACCTTGACCAAAACCTCACCAGGGCCTGGTTTGGGTGTTGGGATATCCTCTATTTTAAGGTCTTGATTGGGACCATAAAATACTGCTGCTTTCATACTTTCTCACCCTAATCCTTTAATTTAGCTCCACAAACTAGGCAGTACTTTGAATTCTCAGGCAGGTATTTAGCACCGCATTTGGGACATGTTACAGTTAACGGCCCATATGGGTATCTTGGATCAACGCCTCTACCTATATCATCTCTAACACCGCGCATATTCTTTGGCTTCTTGTACATAAATGATACCATACCCTCAGATGGCTCTATTGATCCAATATTCATTGCAAAGAATATTCTAGCGTGCTCCCACGTACTGTGCCACACGATATCACGCCACCAATTAACCTGGATCTTAAAGTACTGAAGACTTGTCGGTGATAAATCAAGCATTGAGTCTATGTACTCTTTAACTTTATCATCTAGTTTTTCGTAAGGAACGACATCATTAACTAGCCCCCACTCGTATGCTGTCTTAGCATCTATCTCCCTGCTAACAAGAACTAGGTATGATGTTCTCTTTAAACCAGCATGTAACGGTAACCACTGTGATAAACCACCAACTGATGTCATACCAACCCTTGGGCCTGGTGATAAGAACTTTGCATGTTCAGCTGCTATAGCTAGATCTGAGGCGGCTAAAATCTCAAACCCCCCTCCAGCAACATAACCATTAACGCGCGCAATGACAGGTTTTCCTACATGCATTATCATCTCAAGCATTCTTCCGTAATACTCACCATACTTCCACCAATCATTGGGTTTTCTGCGATAAACCTCGCCATACTCAAACACATCACCACCAACACAAAAGGCCCTATCTCCTGCTCCTGTAATTACAATAAATTGGACATAATCATCATTCATAGCCATTTCTAAAGCCGTTATTATCTCCTTAATAGTGTTTAATGTATAAGCATTGAGATTCTTTGGTCTGTTTATCATTATCATTGCTGTATGCTCGTACCATCTCGGGTTATATATTATATCTTTGAACTGAGCCTCGGAGGTTCCCGATTGCGAGCTCATCAAATAGTCCATTAAGGTATATTATTTTTAAGTGTTAGCGTTATTTAATTATTTAAGCCAGAACTAAAACAATAAGGGCGCTTAAATTTTTGAGAGCGTGCGCATTTTTTCAGAAGCTGCCTTTATGGCCTTAACAATATTTTGATAACCTGCACAGAGGCATATATTACCCGTAATTGCCTCCTTGATTTCCTCCTCAGTTGGGTTGGGATTATGCGATAGTAAATAGTAAGTTGCCATTATCATACCTGGCATGCAATAACCACATTGTGCAGCAAAGTTCTCTCTAAATGCTTCTTGAATTGGGTGTAACTTCCCATCTTGACTTAATGCCTCTACTGTCATTATATCAGCGCCATCGGCTTGAACAGCAAGTATCATGCATGACTTCACCAATTTTCCGTTCATAATCACTGTACATGCACCACAATATCCAGATTCACATCCCATATGTACACTTCTTGCACCTGCTACTTCACGTAAGAACTGTACAAGCAACATTCGATCCTCAACCTCAGCCTCATACAACTTTCCATTAACCTTAATTCTAACTAGATGCCTACCCACCTCACATCACCCCTGCCCTCCTTGCTGCATCAATTAACAACCTCTTTGTATATACGCGTACAAGGTTCCTCCTATACTCCGCACTAGCCGCTGCTGTGCTACGTATGTCTAGGTTAGAATCAGCTCTTGAGGATACCCTCTCCACCAAATCATTAGTTAAAACCTTATCAATGAGTTCCTCCTCCACATTCTTCAAGCGCGTGGGTTTGCTCGTGGCGTTCCCAAAGGCTAATTTAACATCAAGTACCTTCTTATCTTCAGAAAACTTAATCAACAATGCGCCAACTAATATACCAAATTCCTGCTTTCTTCTCGCAACCTTATAGTATGAATATGAGTATCCCCTACAACTAACTAATGGAATCTGAATCTCCCTAATTATCTCGTCGTTACTTAAAGCCGATCTATAGGGCCCCAGGAATAGGTCCTCAGCCCTTACAATTTTTTCACCTGAGTTACTTTTAATTACGATTTTTGCATCACTGACTAATAAAACAGGTGGAATATTAGCACCAGGCGCAGCCTCTGCAAGGTTTCCACCAATTGTTGCACGGTTCCTAACCTGAACATCAGCAGTCGTACGTGCCGCCTCATAAAGTATTGGGCAATTTTTGAATACATCCTTTGAGTTGATTACATCAGAGAATGTAGTTAAAGCCCCTATCAATAATTGATCATTCACTACCTGAACATAATTAAGTCCATTTATTTTATTTAAATCAATTAACACCTTTGGAGTTATAAGTCTCTTGCGCATCAAAAGCAATAACGATTGACCACCAGCTATTACCTTCGCACTTTCGCCATACTCATGAAGTAATTTAACAGCCTCATCAAGAGATTGTACAGGCAAATAATCAAATGGTGCCGGGTTTATAGTATACATAAAATTCCATGCACGTAGCATCAAGAATATTCGCGGCTTTGTTTTTATAAATTTTATCAATAATTATTTAATCATTTGCTTTTTATCTCATGGATTGCCCTCCAAATCTTTTCGGGAGTAACTGGTAATTCATCAAACTCGGCATTGATTGCGTCTTCAATGGCCATTAATAACGCCGCTGGGCCTGACGAAAGTATCGACTCACCAAAGCCCTTACTACCAATTGGTGAGAATTTAGATGGAGTTTCTACGGAGGCCCAATCCATTGAGTATACGGCCTCATTAACTGTTGGTACAAAGTATGTATCAAAATCTGTGGTTACTAATCTACCATTCTTATCATAAACAAGCTCCTGATAAAGCGTTAAGGCCAAGGTTTGGTTTATCATACTTATGACGTTCTGCTCGAAAATTCCTGGGTTTATTATTCTACCGGCATCATCAGTAGAGACGAACTTTAGGACTTTAACATCACCAGTATCTGGGTCAACTTCTACCAATGCTAAATTCGCCGAGAATGCGTACGTTGCTGAGGAATTCACCTCATCATTAGAACTTACAGTGCTTACCGTGGGATATTGGAATACACCAACACCAATGAGTCCTGGCTCCTCTCCATACTCCATCAGGGCGTATGGATTCCAGTGGGCGAGTCCGGCGATTCTTCTAAATGATATTGATTTAGATGGGTCATTCTTATCGTAAATTTTACCATCACTTAACTCCAAATTCTCAGGAGGAACTCCCAATATTTTAGATGCTATCCTAATTATCTTATTACGTACTTGCATAGCAGCGTTATATGCTGCATTAACCATGTTGGTCGTGAACCTAGAGGAATAAGTGCCCGTAGGTATTGACCATGGGTCCTTAGAGGTATCCACTGAGGTTACAACCCTAACGTTTTCAGGAGATACCCCTAGAATTGATGCTACGATTTGCGCGATCACTGTTTCATGACCCTGCCCCTGAGGAGCTGTTGGTGCTGTTACCACTACTTCACCGAGTGGTTGTACAATCACGATAGCAGTATCATGCCATCCACTCTTTGGTAGATACTTTTCGCTCTTTCTATACTCAGGATCTAACGCGGCATCTAGATAACCCATATTAGAACCGGCTGGATGAACACCAATTGCTACACCAATACCTACGAGCCTACCCTCCTTCTTAGCTTGTTCCTTTATTTTTAATGCTTCCTCATAATTTATTAACTCTAATGCTTTCATGAGTGTCCTTGGATAGTCACCATAATCATACACACCACCTGTTGGTGTCTTATAGGGCATTTCATTTGGTTGTATTAAGTTCTTTAACCTAAATTCAACAGGGTCCATATTTAATGCTTTGGCAGCCTTGGTGATGGCTTTTTCAAGAGGTAAATAGAGCTGCTGACCTCCAAAACCCCTTATTGGATTTGATGGGACGGTATTCGTAACAACTACTGAGGCATCAATAAGCACATTCTTTATTCTATATGGACCAACAAAATTACCGAACTGTCTAAAGAATGTACCGGGTTCAGGTGAGCGTGGATATGCGCCGTAGTCATCTATTATTTTGGCTCTCAATCCAAGTATTTCACCGTTTTTCTTAAGGGCTAGCTCAAATACTGCCAACCTATTAGCAGCTCTTGTGCTGCTCATGAAGCTTTCTGTTCTTGATTCAACCCACTTAACAGGAACCTTTACCAACTCAGCCACAGCACCTATTAATGCTGCCTCGTATATTAACGGTACCTTAACGCCAAAGCCTCCACCAATGTCTCTTGGGGTTATTAAACGAACCTTATTTAGTGGCTTTCTCAATGCCCTGGCTGCTATATAAAATAGTGAGAATGGTCCCTGGAAATTGGCCCAGATTGTTAATTCATCACTTGATGGATTGTATTGTGCCATGACAACGTAAGGTTCGAGTGCAGGTACCGTAAATCGCGGTACCTTAAAGGTTGTGTTAACTGTTAAATCCGCTGTCGAAAACGCATGGTCTGGATCCCCAAATCTATACGTTCTATGCCATATTAAATTACTACCAACCTCCTCATGTATTATGGAGTCATTCTTCAATGCATCTTCTATACTCAATACCGGTTTGAGTGGTTCATACTCAACATCTATTAATTCAAGCGCGTCTTCTGCCGTAAATGGATCCCTAGCTACAACAACCGCAACTGGTTCACCAACATACCTAACTTTATCTATGGCGATTGGGTAATACTTAATAGGTACGTGCAACGCTAATGGGTATGGGTCCATCACCTGCTTAATATCCTGCCCAGTAATTACCGAAACAACACCAGGTAGTTTCAAAGCCTTACTTGCATCTATCCTCTTTATCTTTGCGTGCGCGTGGGTGCTCCTCAGTATCTTTACATAATGAGTGTTGGGTGGTGTTGGTAAATCATCAGCGTACTCACCCCGTCCAGTTAATGTTCTTAAGTCCTCAAAACGCGGCACACGAGAACCTATATAATTGGTCATTAAATCAATACCGCAGCATTATTTTAAAAACATTACCTTTAATTAATTATACCTAAAAATAATGCAATATAGTTTTACATAAATTATTTTAAATATATAATCAAAGTTCAAAGAGCAATGATTCAAAGAATGTCTCAGCCATAGTTCTAGGTTGCTCAAAACTTGTCATGCCTTCCTCATAATCGATGCGTACATAAGGCATCTTTATACTATCAAGTGCTAATCTATATATCATGTGATCGTAGAGCGAGGGTTCGCAGAATTTAGGTGTTAAGAATATGACAGCATTCGCATTCATGTCTTTAACATATTTCTTTATGAACTCATGCTTATTTATAGCTGGGTGATATCTCGTGGTTAATGGTGTTGGATTGTTAACATAAGCCTTTACCATAGCATCTATTGGATCCTTTTCATTAGCATCTATATCACCAATCCAGATTGCATTCTTTATGTAGTCAGATATTAGGATATAGGCACCGCTCATCTCGATGATCTTAAATAATTGAAGCGGTGGTTGTTCACAGAAATCTCCCAAAATCACTGTACGTATTCTCTCTACGGGTTTCTCCTCAGGTCTTCCCTTAACATACTCTAAGTACTTACTACCTAACTCAACGAATTTATCAACAGGCATAACCATACTTGCCAAAAATACTGTGAATAACTCATCAAATGGCATGTTCCATGGTTTATTAACCTTTATCTCAAGCAATTCCCTTAATATTTGTCTCTTTCTATTGCCCAATATTATATACTTACGCAATACCTCAGGATCATACTTATTACCAGTTATTTGACTTAATTCGTTAATTAATCTTTCGTATTCCTCTTTCATGTATTTAGACGCAGACGGTAATACATTATTTATGGGATAGTGCAGGTATATCACGCGGAATTTATTACCATAATTCCTATGTATAACAAATGCTAAGTTTCTAGCCACATCGCAAATATTCGTAAAAGCAAGTGCATCAAAGGAATCTAATGAGCCGCTCATTACTAATTGTAGTATTGTTTTAGGTATTGAGCATGTAAATGATTGGAACCTAGATGTTGACTCAGATGGTTCTATCCTACCTACACCGCCAAATAACTTTATTGGGAGCACACCCATAGCATAGGCTATCTCCTCTGGGAAGTACACTGGGTAGTAGCCAAGTAATTTCATTTTGTACTCCTCCTTCCATTGCTTAGCAAAATTGAATGTTACATAGGCATCCTCAACCACATCCTTAAAGTAATCCAATATTTCTGGCCCGCTCAATTTGGTCTCGGCATTCATCCCGCTCACCTCACCCACCTTTCACCTTCATTAATCTTTTATAACCAAGTAATGCAGCGCCAATTGCACCTGCATAGAATGTATCCATTGTGGCATTTATGCTCGCCTTCAAATTATTACTTAGTGACTTAATCAACGCTGGATTAAGCACAGTTCCTCCAATTAACGTGATTTCTGGCTGTATACCTACAACCCTTATAAGAGGCATTACTCTACCAACTATTGAATTTACAGCGCCCATTAGTATATCCTCTAATGGCGTATTTAATGTTAATAAGTTTATTATTTCTGTTTCAGCTAATACACTGCACACTGTCGATATTGTGACAGGACTTTTAGATTGAAGGGCAATATTACCAAGGTCAGGCAAATTAACCTGCGTGTAAAGCGCCACTCTCTCTAGAAACGCACCAGCGCCGGCGGCGCACCTATCATTGGTCATGAACTTTATCACCTTTCCCTTATCATCGATTTTCATAACCCTTGTCTGCGTTGTGCCTATATCTATTACTGTTCTTGTGTTTGGAAATAGGAATTTGGCGCCCAAGGCTCCCGCTGTTAGTTCTGTAACATTAGCATTCCTAAACTTAAGCCTATACCTACCTGCACCTGTGGCAACTATATAATCAACATCAGTTGCTTTAATCCCAACATCATTCAGCGCATCATTATATAGTCTCTCTGCATCCTCCTCAAGCTTAAACGTAGTTGGTATATACTTCTTAACTAGTATCTTATTGCCATCCTCAAGTAACACAACCCTGGTGTGTTTCCAACCCAAATCTATGCCTGCTGTTATCATGCCCCTCACCCTATGTACTTCTCTGTTTCTAATTTCTCAACTCCATATAATGCGGCACCAATTGCGCCTGCGAACATTGTCATGTCACTATGATTAACTTTCGTCTTAAGCATGGTCTCTAAGATCTTAACGGCTATAGGGTTAAGTGATAATCCGCCAGTGAATGTTAGTTCAGGAGTTAAGCCAACCCTCGTTATTAATCCAATAGCCCTAGTTATTACGGATTTAAATACACCATACATTATATCCTCAATAGCATCACCAATAGCTAAGTGCTCCATTGCCTCTGTTTGTGCGAATACAGTACACGTACTTGATAATGCTATACCCCTCCTTGACTTTAGCGCTAAGTCGTTTGCATCCTTAAAGTTTAATCCGAAGGATTTTATAATATTCTCGACAAATCTTCCAGTACCTGCTGCACATTTATCGTTCATAACGAAATCGACGACATCACCCCTCTCATTAACTTTAATAACTTTCATATCTTGACCGCCTATATCGAGAACAGTCCTCGTATTTGGAAACAGATAATGAGCGCCCCTCGCATGGCAACTAATCTCTGTCACTTGTATATTGCCAAACCTAATTACGTACCTACCATAGCCAGTACCAACGACAAGCTTCACGTCTGTCTCCTTGATGCCTGACTTCTCAAGAAGCTTCCTACGTATTGTTTCAGCTGCATTATTTATATTAGCACCAGTTAAGGTAACATCAAGTGCAACTATTTCCCTATCCTCATTCATTAAAACACCCTTCGTGTACGTTGAACCTGCATCTATACCCATCACGTAGTCCATCCCCATCACCTCTTAGCTCTCAATGATAATGCTTCAAAATAGGCATCAATTCTATTTTTAATCTGAGCCTCCGAGTAATACCTTGGATCAACATGGTCTGACTCTATTAATAGCACGGGTACATCTAATTCTTTAGATAGATATTCTTTAAAGTCTCCATGATTTGACGAGAACGACTTGCAACTCTTAATTGAATGTATCACAACCCCATCCGCCTTATATTCATCGACGTACTTAGCTAGTATTTCAGCCCTATCCTTATAGTTAATGTTGCAATAGGGTAATATCATGTACTCAGCCTCACTCTCCCAAGGCCTACTTGGATCGAACCTAAAGAGCTCCATGCCCGGAACCTTCGGATACGTCGCATAAACCATGCGAGCGCCCCATCTCTTGAATAAATTCCAAAATGACTTATAGTTATGGTATGGGGGCACCCCCTCAAATATCAGCCTAAATCTTTCAGCATATTCGGGATGCTCATTAATGAACTTGTACCTAGCCTTTAACTCATCAAGCAAGTACTTATAATAATCCAGGGCATCCTTGGTACCCCTATATATCGTTATCATCGACATGTAATAAATAGCTTCAAAGTACGCATCATAAGGTGCTGGAACTAATTTCTCCATCTCAATTACTTGGCGCCAATAATCCCACGTCTCTGCCGTTATTTTAACCGTTTCCTTAAACTTACTCTCATCGAAGGGCACGCCGGAAATCTTCTCGAGGAAAGGTACTGAATCCTTTAATTGTTCGGCAACGTATTCAATATCCTCCTTATGAGGTTTTGCAGTATCTTCAAGGTGCCTTAGGTGAGGTATATCGTAGACTAGTACGGGTGTGTTAAACATGTATTGATAAAGCTCCCACCAATGAATATATACCTGACAACCTGTGTAATGAAGCACCATTAAATCGGGCTCAGGCATGTGCCCAATTACCGGTACCGTAACCTTGATCTTATTAGCCATATATGTTGATGCAACCCCCATCTTAACATAACCACATACATCCGTTGGAAAGCCAACAAGGCCCTCGGCAGCATCAAGCACGGGAATAGCCTCGCCTTTATAGGAAATGTTTAATGATGTTATCTCGGGATAAACACCAATAAAAACACCAAACGGTCTTAAGAGCTCTATTGGATTCCCCATAACAAAGAGATAGGCATACTTATAGCCCTTAGCCTTTAACTCAGGTGCCTTCTGAAGCTCCTCTGAAAAATGCCTTCTTATGTATTGCGCCTGTATGGCCTTACCTTTATCTAACTCCTTGGGAAAATCTGGTAGCATTGGTGTGGAACCTGCCATCATGTAATTAATTAATGATGAATTTAAAAGGCACACCAAAAATTAAAATCAATTAATTAAATGAAGGGTTTAAAAAGAAATAACGTAGACAGTACCATAAGGTGTAATTCATGATCCATGAAAATGCTAAAGGTGATACTAACGATGAAATTAATTTTATAACTAATATAAGTAATAATGACATTATTAAAAAACTTATTGCGATATTTAGAGCCATAAATGATCCTGAAATACCGATTAATATATATGACTTAGGATTAATTTACGAAGTATCGTTAATTAACAACGAACTAAGGATAAAAATGACACTCACAGCAGTGGGCTGTCCCTATTGGAATCAAATATTTGATGAAATAAAAAAGAATATAATTAATGCACTAGGAAATATCTTAAATATTAATAATGTCAATATTGAACTTATTATAGATCCACCATGGACTCCGATCAGAATGACTAAATATGGTAGAGAAATGTACAAAACTCTTTATGGTTTTGATCCTGCAGAGCAGTGGCTTAAAGAAAGGAATGAATTTGAGGAAGAGCAAGAAGAAATATGAATAATATATTATCTGTAATTAAATGCCAAGTATATGAAAATAAAGCTTTTTTAATGCAATTAATCACTTAATATAATGCAATACTACCTTAGGCGTGTTCAGAAAATTAAGAATGGAAGTTATATGATTAGCATTCCATCTAATTGGGTCAGAAGCAATAACATCAACCAGCATGATTATTTAGTAATCATTGAAAAGCCCGATCATTTAATTCTAAAGAAAAGTAAGTTTACGAAAAAGACAGCCACAATTAATTTAGATGTAATAAACGACTCAATGATAATGTACATGTTTGATACGTACTATATACATGGTGCCGATATGATTAAGGTAATCTCTACAAAGCCTATAAGTGGGCCATTAAGGAAGAGCATACTTGATCATGCAAATAAATTAGTTGGAGTTAAGGTTTATGAGGCTAATATTAATTCGATAGTATTTGAAATAGAAGATGATATTAGCACATTAAATTTAGAGAAATTCCATAAAAACATCAATAAAATTTTGATGCTTATTCTGTTAGTACTTAATAATATTAGAATGGTTTTAAATGAAAATATAAATTCTAATTTGCAATTATTGTTTTCCGAATTATTTGAAAACATCGAAAGCATAAATTATAGGTATAGGTATGTTGTTCGTTTATTATCAAGAATGTCTACTGAGTATGAATACAATATTTTCAATTCAATGAGAGAGATCGTTATATACGTACTTATGATGAGGGATTTAGAGCGACTTACGCATCACTTGAATTCTCTTGTGTCTCATATTAAGACAATGTATGAATCGCCCAATGCGAATGGTGATAAGTTATCGCATTATAAAAATTATTATAAGGATATTGATGATATAATTAATAATGTCATATTGATTATAAACCAACTCAGTGAATACTTTGTATCGGGTGATCTCAATTATATTCATAAAATTAGGGCTTTTATCGATGAAGTGAGACAGAAGTTGTTAGATGCGATAAATACAAGTTCGCCTGTTCATGAGATATTTTATGAGTTTAGGCGTATATTAGGTTATTGTATAGCACTATTTGACGATATTTCGCAGCTATACCTTATTCCATCATATGATAATTCAAGAATTATTTAGATTTTATTAAATTAACAAGCCTTACTGCATTATCTCTCAAAATGCCCCTTTTGACCTCGAAGCTTAGTGGTAATGACATTATTTGCAACGCATTATCTAGAATTCCCTTTACACCGGGGCTGTACCAATCTGTACCGAAGAGTACCTTATCCTTTATTTTTTCGAGGTTTGGGAAGTAATTAAGGAGGTTTTTAGGTGGTATCCCTGAGATATCTAGATACGCGTTATCGTATTTTTCTACTAAGTAATACGCAGTATCCATCCATTCCTTTATTGGCCTACCGCCATGTGCAATAACGATTTTAAGTTTTGGGAAGTCTACTAATACATCCTCTATGTAAATTGGGTTTGCATATTTATTTCTTGACCTTGGAAAGGCACTGGTGCCTGTATGTATTGTGATAATCATTCCCTCACTCTCCGCGTACTCGTAGATTTTTCTTAACGTTTTTACGTTGCCCTCCTCAGGTCTGTAATCATTAGGTTTTATTAACGCATGTGGTGGATGTATTTTTATCCAATAACTACCATACTTTTCACGAAAATACTCAAGTCTTTCAACTGCTTTATCATCATATGGGTCAGCCCCCATTACAAAATGCAATTTATCGGGATATTCAGAGCAGAATTTACCTACAGCATCTATAAAATCGTATCCGAAATCCATCGTTTCCTTCGCATAATATGAAATGACATTAACCCACTCAACATTCCACTTATCTAACAATTCAACAAGCTTATCAGGTTTCATGAGTCTGTAATACTCATCATCAGTTAAGAAGCCACTGTTTTTCCAGTAATTACGTACATCCTCAAAGGCAAATTCAGGTTCTAAAGGTAAATGTACGTGAACATCTATGATTTTAAAGGGTATCTTTACCTCCGAGCTCATTACTGCCCCTCCTCTGTTATATCCATACGTAAGCTATACTTCATATAATTAACTATGGCTAGCATCTGCTCAAGATTCGCTCTCAGCATTAGGTTATTACCAACCTTACCCAACATTTTTGCAATAAGCTTCTCCAGCTCAAGTATATCATTCATTACCTCCTTTAATTCTTCCTCGCTCATTCTAGGATCACCACCCTCTTGGCTTTACCTTCAAATCTAGGTAATGTATTGGGAGGTACAAATTCAACCTTAGGTCTTGCGAATGTGGCTATTTGTACCTCATTAGCTATGCGCTGTGCAAGTGCGTCGCTTGGGAATGGTGTCTCTATCTTCAATATGAAGTGATGCTCCGGCCCTCTTCTATCAATAACTATTTGGTACTCAAGCACCTCAGGTATTTTAGCTAATACTTCCTGTATTGCTGTTGGGAATATCTTTGTTCCCTTATAGAATATTACGTCATCAACCCTACCCCTAATCTGAACCACCGGGAATGCCTCACGACCACAGTCAGTAGATACATAACTAACCTTAACAATATCCCTATGCCTATACCTTATGAGAGGCATTGCCTCTCTAGTCAAGTGCGTAATAACTAACTCTCCCTCCTCCCCCTCACCAACGGGCTCGCCCGTATCTGGGTCTATCACCTCAACGTAGAAGTGATCAGTCCACATTAAGAATCCACCTAAATCTTCAATGCAAGGAGTTGCCATACCGGCGCCAGGACCTATTAATTCTGTTGAGCCATAACACTGCCTAGTACCTCCATTCCTTTCCTTAAGTGCAAATAGATTATTTATCTTAGTGACTAATTCTTTGGGAACGGGTTCAGCTCCAGGGCATGTTATCCTTAAGCTTAATTGCCTTGGATCTACCCCCTTCTTTTCCATCACCTCAGCAATGTATAGCATATACGATGGCGTTGATGAGAGTACTGTTGCTTTATAATCAAGCAACGCCTGAACTAACCCCTCAGTTCTTCCAGCGCTCCATGGTATCACTGCAGCACCAATCCGCATGGCACCATAATGGAACCCTAAACCTCCCGTGAATAATCCATATCCATAAGCATTAAGCATCACATCTCCCTTACGTACTCCAGCGGCCACTAGACTCCTTGCCATTAAATTGGTCCATAGTTCAAGGTCATTTGCTGTATAGGGCCCTACGGTAGGTCTACCCGTGGTTCCGCTTGTCATGTGGAATGAAATTAATTGATCCTGCAGTACTGTCAGGAATTCACCACCATTGGGGTACGCGTAATTCCTCAAGTCATCCTTGGTCGTAAACGGGAATTTCCTAAGATCATCCAGTGATCGTAAGTCATCTGGAGTAACACCAGCCTCCCTAAACCTTCTCCTGTAGAATGGTGAATACTCGTAAACCCTAATTAACTGTCTCTTCAATCGCTTAAATTGCAGCTTCATAAGCTCTTTGCGGCTTATATTTTCTATATGCGGCTCCCAGAACTCAACTGGTTCAGGCATTATTATAGGAATCTAAATAAATATTTTTAAGCATTTTTCCTTGTGGTTCAATTAATTGTACATATATATGTTGTTGACAAAGAAATTATTGCATGAGTATTTTAGTACATTTTATATTTTATGCAAGAGGACCTATGGCTTCCTCACCAACAATCTCATTTATTTTCTTAACATTTTCATCAACCATTTGCTGTATAATCTTTATATCGTCATCTGTTAAATGGCTAAATCTACCTTGTAATGATAGGTACTCCTTCACGGGTTTTCTTTTAGGTACTTTCGTAGTTACTCTTAATTTACCATCCTCATACTCTAAATTAAACCACATTCCAGTCTCTACCGCAAGCTTTGCTATTTCTATTGTTAAGCTCTCGTCGTACTTCCAGCCCGTGGGGCAAGGTGCTAATATGTGCACGAACGTGGGTCCATACGATGAGTACTCGACGGCTTTCTTAACTTTATTAGCAAGATCCATTATGTGGGCTACGGTTGTTGATGCTGCGTATATGGGGTTGTGCGCTAGTATTATTGAAAGAACATCCTTCTTAGGTTCCAGCTTACCCTTACGTACCTTACCAATCTCCGTCGTGGTTGTCCATGCGTACATAGGAGTACTACCACTTCTCTGGATACCCGTGCTCATGTAAGCCTCATTATCGTAAAGCACATAAGCTACTCCGTGTCTTCTCTCGAGCATGCCACTAAGGGCTCCGAATCCTATATCCACAGTAGCTCCATCGCCGGCTATTACAACGACCTTAGTATCGCCAGCATCCCACTCGCCCTTCCTTTTGAGAACCTTTATTGCCGTTTCAACACCAGAAGCTACGGAGGGCGCATTACCGAATGCCACATGTATCATTGGGTGCTTCCAGGACGAATATGGGTATACTGCAGTAACTCCATATAGGCAACCAGTTGCAGTTACGATTATAGCATTAGATCCAACAACCTTTGTTACCCACCTAGCAGCTAATAAGGGGCCACAACCCCAGCAGGCGCTTGAGCCAGGTGCTAAATACTCATCGAGAGGTAAATCCCTAATTGTCCTATAGTAAACTTTGATATTGCTCATAAAGTTTCACCCCATCCCCTAAGCCCTAAATGCACGACATTCTTTAACGATTTACCCTCATTGCCTACCTTAACTACAAGATCTATTGCCCTTTCGAAATCCTTTACGAACATCGTTCTTTGTCCAATACCATGTGTTGCACTGACACCAGGTGTATTAATATCGTAAATCTTCAGAACAGCTGCTATATCAGTGAATAAGGGGCCAGCTGCACCATACCCAAACGCCTTATCTATTACTATGAATGATTTAACATTAGATAACAAATCAACCACCTTATCTGTGGGTATTGGTCTCAATAAATTGAAGTTAATACCACCAACCTTAACACCTCTAGCCCTAGCTCTATCAATGGCCTCTCGTGCAAAGCCCCACATGGCTCCATAGGTTATTAATGCATATTCCGCATCATCCATATGGTACGCATCTAAAATTCTATAATTTCTGTTGAAATACTTATTGAACTCATTCATAACCTCCCTTATAACATTATAAGATTTATTTAAGGCATCAATAACCTGGTATCTAATTTCATAGTACCATTCAGGTAATGCTGTAGCATTCATAGTTAATGGCTTTCTTGGATCGAGCACATGAGGCCATTTGCTCTTTGGTATGAATTTCCTAACGTAATCATCATCATATATTTCGACAGGTTCCATCACATGACTCGTTAAGAAGCCATCAAATGCTACCGCTGTAGGTAGTAATACACTTGGATTTTCAGCGATTTTGAATGCCATAATTATGAAGTCATAAACCTCCTGCGCATTTGATGCTATCATTATGATCCAGCCCGTATCCTTCATGCTCATGACATCACCATAATCACCGTGTATACTAACGGGGGCTGATAACGCCCTGGCAACAACGGCCATTACTATAGGTAGTCTCATGCCTGATGCTATATTTATTACTTCATGCATTAACTCAAGACCTTGTGCTGAGGTTGCTGTGAATACTCTAGCACCTGCGGCTGAGGCACCAATGCATGCACTTAATGCTGAGTGCTCGCTCTCTACATGTATCATCTCGGCATTTAGCTCACCATCAGCTATGAACTTGCTTATTCTCTCAACTATGGGTGTTTGTGGTGTTATCGGATATGCAGCCACTACATCGACATCAGCAGCCTTTACTGCATACGCTGCTGCATAATCACCAGTAAGTGGTAAACGTCTCCTACCTTTAGCGCCAGATACCTCCTCAAGTAATTCAATCTCCTCACTCATGCTCTCTCACCGCATTTATTGCCTTTACTGGGCATTCAACAACGCATATTCTACATCCTTTACAATGATCGTAATCGATCTCGTACGTAAACCCGTAGTTAATACCCTTCTTTGTACTGTATGGTTTATTTACGTACTTTATGGCGCCCTCAGGACAATACATCCAGCATATCCCACACCTTGTGCATTTATCCTGGTCTATTACGGGCTTAAACGTCCTCCAACCACTAACAATAATTTTAGCGGTATTTCCAGGCTCATTAACAACACCCGCAATTGGTATTTCATACCACTTAGCTAATTCTCCCTCATTGCTCACATGCATCACCCCATTATGTTAGCTTCATTATATGCTTTTAAAATAGCATTCCAATTTAATTTAAATAATTCGCCTCTAAAGAAATCGCCTAAGGATTTCTTCACATCATCTAGGCTCAATATATCAAAAACTTTTAATAACGCGCCTATGATTGCGGTATTAACTATAGGCTTGCCCAGGGTTTTAAGGGCTATGCCTACGGCATCTACGTAAACAATCCTATTTGTATTTTTAATGAGCCCCTTATCTAGAATGGATTTGGGTGGTTTGGGGCTATTCACAATCACGGTACTATCGCTTTTGATACCCACGTAAGTACTTGGGTCATCAAGAAGTGCTGGGTCTAAGATGATGAGGTAATCAGGATTTAATATGGGTTCCCTATGGTACACCCACCTAAAGCTTATTCTGGTATATGCCTTAACAGGGGCTCCTCTCCTTTCGGGTCCAAATTCAGGAAAGGTCATTGCAAAGTAACCCTTTAGGATGGCTGCTGAAGTTATTATTTGGGCAGCCGTAACGACACCCTGTCCTCCACGACCATGCCATCGTATTTCATAAAGCCTATTTATACCGCTCACAATAACTTCAACTAATCATTAGTTAAATAATTTTTCCAGTAATTAAATGCGTATGGTTATAGTTGTGTATAATGATAGCGAATAGCAAACTATTAATATCGTTATATATTATTTAGGTTAATATATGATTAATACGTATAGTGTATTATTAAACTTAGTAATATCGATCAATTATATGTAAATTATACGGGGTAATAGTTTTTAATTGGTTAATTGCTAATGTATTTTGTGATATTCAATGGCAGTTGAGAAAATACCTACGTACTGCTTCCAGTGCCCAGATGGACCTGATTTGATTTATGCAGTTGTTAAAGATGGTGTTTTTGTCGGCATAGAGCCGAATCTTGAGCTGGAGAAGCTAGGACACCCATCTAGAGGAAGGACTTGTCCAAAGGCATATGGTTTAGTACTTAAGACATATAATCCTTATAGAGTTAGGAGACCGTTGATTCGCACAAACCCAAGGAAGGGTTGGGATCAAGATCCTGGTTGGAAGGAAATATCTTGGGAGGAGGCTCTCGAGATACTTGCTGAGAAATTGAGGGAAATAAGGAAGAAGGGGGTTCTTGATGAGTACGGAAGACCTAGGCTAGCAATAACCTTAGGAGGTGCTGGAGTTCCTGAGGGTCATTTTGGTACATTACCTGCGTTCATGTCTGCATGGGGACCTATTGACCTAACGCTAGGTACTGGGCAAGGGTATAAATGCTACCACACTGAGCATGTTCTTGGTGAGTATTGGCATAGGGCATTTATTGTAGAACCCACACCAGAGACCAAGTGGATTTTGTCATTTGGTGGCAATGACTCCGCAACCAAAGGAACAATAGGTAATGCCGTTGGCGCCGAGAGACGTGCTAAGGGAGCTAAAAGAATACAAGTGGAACCGCACGCCTCCGTAACAGCCATTGCTGCTGATGAGTGGATACCCATCAAACCAAAGACTGACGCTGCCTTCTTATACGCGATGATATACGTAATTCTCTATGAACTTGATTGGAAGAAGGTTGCCGATTTAGAGTTCCTAAAGAAAATGACGAACTCTCCATACTTAATAGGTCCTAAGGGGTATTATTGCCGGGATCCAGAAACATTGAAACCCCTCATATGGGATCCTGTTGATAATAAGGCAAAAACCTTTGATGATGTCTCAATAAAGGATTTCGCCCTTGACGGTGAATACGAAATCGAATGTGTTGAGGTAGGTCCTGACGAGGAGATGTATAAGTATGATAAAGTAGGTGTGAAACCTGCCTTCCAATTATTGTTAGAGCACATGAAGAGATACACGCCTGAGTGGGCTGAGAAGATAACGGGTGTACCTGCATCAACAATTAGGAGGGTAGCTAAAGAATATGTTGAGAATGCGATGGTTGGAGCAACGATAGAGATTGATGGAGTTAAACTACCTTATAGGCCTGTAGCAATAACCCTAGGTAAATCTGTCAATAATGGTCCTGGTGCATTCGAAGCCGTGTGGGCACGAACAGTATTGGCAGTACTTGTTGGTGCACTTGAGGTGCCTGGAGGCATGGTAGGTACGGGGGCTAGGCTTAACCCGCCTGCGCATGATAGATGGTCAAGTGTTATGCCGAGCCCGGACGGTATTTTAGCGAACTTCCCAAGCCCAACGCAACAAGAAATATGGCCACTAGGTCCTCCATATTTTAGGTCACCTCTCGAATTAACACCATTAATAGGCCATAGAGGCTGGGCTGCGGGTCTAGCTCCGTTCCCATTTGCATGGATCGCCCTCGCTAAGGGTTCTCCAGCAAATTGGCCCCCTGCTAATCCACCAGACGTATGGATAGTATATAGAGCTAACCCAATAAGTGCGAATGTCGATAGGCAATTAGTGGCCGAGGCCGTTAAGAAAATACCATTTACTGTAATCATTGGTTATACAATGGATGAGATAGCTTGGTTTGCAGATTTAATATTGCCCGAGAGTATCGATACAGAGGCTTATCAAATATTTAGGATTGGCGGTACTACATACACAGGCACAACGGCGTTCTGGCCGTATTTTGGTTTCGCACTTAAGCAACCTGTTATTAAGCCTATTTATGATACTAAGGATCCAACTGATATATGGACGGAGTTGGCGGCCAGGGTTGGCATTCTCGATAAATACTATGAGGCAATTAATAGAGGTGCATTAACATTCGGTCAGCCCCTTAAAGGTTCTGACTATGATTATAGTCTTGATCCAAGTAAGAAGTATTCTGCCGAGGAAATATGGGACAGAGTTGCTAGGGTTATAACCAGGTGGTTATCTGGTGGTAAGGAGGAGAGAGGTCTCGACTGGTTTAAGAAGCATGGATTTTATGTAGTTCCGTTCCCACGAATAAGATTTTACCTACATCCAATAATGCAAATGTGGGGTTTGAGATATGAAGTACCATACCTAGAATCAATAAAGAGAATAGGTGAGGAACTAAAGAGAAGGCTTCACGAGAGGGGAATACATTGGTGGGATGAACAGCTTGAGGAGTATAAAGCATTGCCGGAGACTAAGGACTACTCAGTACTTTGGGATGAGTTTTACGGACCTGATTATGACCTATATCTAATAACCTCAAAGAACATAAACATATACCATGCATTTAACGTATATAATCCACATATAATAGAAAACGTATCTCAATACCTAGACATGCCAGGTCTCTCAATAAATAGGGAAACCGCGAAAAAGAGGGGCATCAAGGATGGCGACTTAGTCGTTATTGAGTCCCCAAGGGGTAAGGTAGTAGCTAGGGCCATCGTACGTGATGGCATAAGGCCTGATGTCGTATTATTGGTTGCGAACTTTGGGCAAAAAATAATGCCTATAGCTAAGGACTTAGGAGTCCCCAGCATGAATGATTTATCTATCATGGATCTCAAACTGCTTGATGAGTCAGGTGGTACGGTAGATCTCGTTAAAGTTAAGATCTATAAGTTGACGGAGAAGAGGGGGTGATGAGCATGGGGTATACACAAGAGGTTACTAAGGGGATATACATGATAGCAATACCGCAGGTTTATGATCATCCGAACACAGCTCACTACCTAATACTAGGTGATAAGGTAGCTCTCATAGAGGCTGCATTCGTTTACTCCCTACCATACCTAGAGAAGGCACTTTCTGAGGTAGGTGTTAGGCCTGAAGATATTGATTATATAATAGCAACGCACTATCATATTGACCATACAGGCGCCATAGGCGCATTGTTAGAGAAGGCTAAGAAGGCTAGGGTTGTGATTCACCTCCAAAACCACAAGTTATTAACAGACCCCGTGAGACTTGTTAGGGGTTCTACAATGGCTTTTGGATTAGCGGCGTTTAAGTTATACGGTAAACCCGGTGAGATAAAGCCTGTTTCCATTGATAGAATGATGAAGATAAGGGGTGGTGAGGAGCTTGATCTCGGTAAGGGTAAGGTCCTTAAACTTATCTACACACCAGGTCATGACACCGATCATGTATCGATATATGAAAGGTCAACTAAGACATTATTTCCATCTGAGGCAGTTTCTGTTTATAATTCTAGGGAGTTGAGGGCTTATCTACCGCCAGCAAGTGGTGGTCCTTACGATATACCCAGGGCAAAGGAAAGCATTAAGGAGCTTATGAGACTCGATGTAAATACAATATGTTTGCCGCACTTCGGAGTTGTTGAGGATGTGCAACCAAGGGAATTCCTACAAAAGAGTCTCGAGTATATTGATTATTGGCTCGACTTCATATTAGGAATGCTTAAGCAGGGGTATAACTTCTACAACATACTAAATGCAATGAATCAGAAATTACTGGAAATGGCTGGATATAGGTCACTTGATCAGTTACATGAATACTTCAAGAAGTTCTGGTTCATGTACTTGCCCAAGATAACGCTGATGGGCTACTTCAACTATATATTCCAATACCCAGGTGGTTTATTATACTCATACAACCCAGGTCCTGCTTCTTCAGCATTAAAATCAGAAATGGGTGGTGTATGAGGTGATGGGAATGAGGCTCGCCATGGCTCTAGACCTAAGGAGATGCATAGGCTGTGGTACATGCGTCATTGCTTGTAAGGTGAACAACCTATTACCTAAGGGCGTAAGAAACATTAGATTATTAGATTGGGAAGAGGGTCAATACCCCTTCGTAAAGAGGAGAGTTTTACTTGTGCAATGCATGCATTGCGAAAACCCACCATGCGTTACAGTATGCCCCACGGGTGCTTCATACATTGACAAGGGCGGTGTCGTGCGTGTAGATCCTAATAAGTGCACTGGTTGTAAATCCTGCATAATGGCTTGTCCATACGGTGCAAGGACACTGCTTGAGAAGATAGAGCCGTATTATGGGGAACCAACACCATATGATAAATTGATTGAGGCTAAATGGACACTGAATACCATAATAAAGTGTGATTTCTGCTATGACAAGATAATGCCTGCAATTGATAAAGGCATGAAACCAGGAGTCGATCCAGAAGCAACCCCGTACTGCGTACTTTCATGCCCAACCAATGCGAGAATATTCGGTGATTTAGACGATGAGGAAAGCCCAATAGTACAGGCATTGAAAAGTAGGAAGTACATGGTATTGAGGGAAGAGTTAGGTACGCAACCAAAATTCTTTTATTTACTTTAATGAATTCATATGCATAAATTAGCATGGTCAATTAAAACCAAACAATGTTTTTAAAGATCATAGTTTTAAATATCACGTATGGTCACTATAGGTTTTCGTGCTCAGAAAGAATGGGTTTCTGAAAGGCCACCGGCAATATTTGTAGGCACACTTGCGCCTGCTATTTATATAGTGTCGCTATTTTACGGTATTGGCATTGGATTATTAATTGCATGGATCCTCGTGGTTGTTAAGCTATTGATCTTGTATGGGTTCACGGCAAACAAGGCCCATCAAAAGTACGTGGTTAATAGGTGGAGAACCTCGTGGGTAAGTAGAGGCGCCGCTGGTTTAGTGCTATTCCTATTATTTGCGGGACTTTACATACTCGGTGTTAATGTTGCTGGGATTAAAGTCATCACATACCCACCAGCTATACAGGGCGTGCTATTTGCTCTATCACTAATAACCGCAGGTTTCATAATGATATATGACGGTTTTGTCCAGGCAGTGAACAAACCAATAACCTTTTGGGCTAATGGGAGTTTACCAATAATTTTTGTATCAGAAGCTGCGTTTTCCGGTATATTATTTGTTGACTCATTAGTTCCCTCATTAATATCGAATAATCTGCCATATGCTGACATAATGCTTACATTACTCGCGTACTCATTATCACTGCAGTTATGGACGAGTAATAATAATGATGTTGCTGGTCGTGAGGCTGTCAGAAAATTGATTAAGGGAGAACTCTCAGGATTCTTCTGGGCAGCCGTTACCTTGCTCCTAATACTCCCAGCAATACTGACAAACATAGCTCCATACTATACGCCAATTATATATGTAGACACAGCCTTGACCCTCATAGGAATGTACTTAATGATATACTCAATAATTAGGGTAGGTATATATAAGCCATTAATATATCCATGGTCTTACCCGGCACGTGTGTAATTTTTATATTTTAAAAATAATTAATTAATTAATGATAGAACTTTTAAGCTATAAATATACCTTTTTTGTTCTAGTGATTAATTAATGAGCGAGGGATTTAGATCTCCCGTATACCCAGATTGGATTAATGTGGCGGAGGTCTTAGTCGATGGTAATGTGATAAGGGGTTTTGGTGATAAGGTTGCCTATTATCAGCTTGACTTAGGTGGAAATTTAATATCCAATATTACTTACTCACAGTTAAAGGACTTAACCAATAAATTTGCAAGTTCTCTAATCTCGATGGGTCTAAGGGAGGGTGAGGTTGTCCTCAATATAATGCCCGACATTATTGAGAATATCGTCGCATTCCTAGGGACGCTTAAGATGGGCGGTATATCTGCATTGATTAACTTTAAGTTAACGGTTGATGATTATGTTAAAGCCTCGAGGCTGGTTAGGGCTAGGATGATTGTTACTGATTGCGACCACCTTAATATGGCTTTGAAGGTTAAGGATGAGGTAGATTCCGTATGGAAAATCATTGTTACTCAACTACCTGGTAAGGCTTGTCAAGGTATTTCTGGGAACGACGTCCTAACGTTTGATGATTTTTTAAAGCAAGGGACAACAAATTTTAACTCAGCGAGAACCCATAAGGATGACTTTGCTTTCTTCCTATTCTCAAGCGGAACAACAGGCGAGCCTAAGGCGGTTCTACATAAGCATGCTGATATTCTCTACATTGCTGATACGCTTGGTAAGTATGTTCTTAAGATTACCGATAAGGATCTGATATTCTCTACATCAAAGACATTTTTTGCCTATGGTTTTGGCTACATAGTAGCATTTCCATTGAGGTTTGGGGCCTCAGTCTTACTCTATCCAGACCTAATAAGGCCTGAATTAGCGCTGAATGTTATTTCGAGATATAAGCCAACGGTATTTGCAAGCTCACCAGTATTTTATAGAGCCATGGCGTTAGTACCTAATACTAAGGAGTATGATTTGTCATCAATACGGCTCGCATCATCAGCTGGCGAGATACTAACAAAGTCCGTGTATGACCTATTCTATGAGAAGTTTGGCATTAAGATAATGAATTGTTACGGCTCCACAGAAACCCTCCACTGTTTCATAACTACACAACCAGGTAGGAAGCCTGGTAGTGCTGGTTTACCTGTGCCTGGTTATGAATTAAAAATAGTTGACCCAGAGACTGGTGTTGAGATTAAGGAGCCGAACAAACCGGGCGTGCTGTGGGTCAGAGGTTACAGTGTTGCCTGGATGTATTATAGGAATTTCGAGAAATCCGTAGAATCATTCTGCGGCGGCTGGTTCAACACCGGCGATATTGTGTATAGAGATGAGGATGGCGATTTCTGGTACGTATCAAGGGCTGACGACATGATAAAGCAGGGCGGCGTATGGATCTCGCCTTACGAGGTCGAGAATGCCTTAATGCAACACCCAGCTGTAGCTGAAGCTGCAGTGGCTGGTTATAGAGATGAGGATGGGCTATTCCACGCTAAGGCATTTATTGTTTTAAAGCCTGGCTATGAACCCAGCGATAAGTTGAGGGATGAGATTAGGGAATTCCTGAGGGAAAAATTGGCGCATTATAAGGTGCCGCACTATATAGAATTTGTAAAGGAATTACCCAAGACAACTACGGGGAAGGTCCTCAGAAGATTATTAAGGAATTATTAAAGCAATTAAAACAGAATAAAACTTTTAATCTCGATATCATGCATGTGATGTAATGCGTAAAGTTGGTATTATCGGCGTTGGTCAATCAGTGTTTGGGGTTAGAGGCGATGTAACTCTACAGGAACTGGCATGGGAGGCAATTAATGAGGCGTTAAATGATGCTGGCTTAACACAAAAAGATATTGAAATATCGGTGGTTGGTAGTGTAGGCACTAGAGAATACGAGTTATTACCTGCGGTCCCAATAAATGAATATAGCGGTCTAAGTGAAAAGGGTCCCCTTAGAGTTGAGGCTGCATGCGCCACAGGTAGTGCCGCGTTAGCCGTTGCATATAATATGGTTGCTTCGGGTTTCGTAGATATCGCCTTGGCGGTGGGTATTGAGAAAATGAATGAAGTCGATAGCGCGACATCTTTAGCCGTGGGTGGGCGTAGTGGTAACTACCTCTGGGAATACCACTTCTACGGAACAACCTTCCCTGCTTACTATGCCCTGTACGCGACAGCGCATATGGCTAAGTATGGAACTACGGAGGAGCAGTTGGCGTTGGTTAGGGTCAAGAATCAAAAGTATGCCGCAAGAAACCCAAAGGCCCAGTTTCAATTTGAGGTTACGGTAGAGGACGTATTAAAATCAAGGCCAATAGCCTGGCCCTTAAAACTCTATGATTGCAGTGCCATAACTGACGGTGCTGCAGCTGCCGTGTTAGCAAGCGAAGACGCAGTCAGGAAACTTAAGATAGATACCCCCGTCTGGATTGAAGCCATTGGTTATGCCTCCGATACCGCAAATATAACAAGGCGTGAGAATTACGTTG